>Ga0209495_1000121_pt1 | contig 60074 bp, 61 predicted proteins | sample EN1Hudsemesocosm_FD_184629 | JGI IMG/M metagenome (GOLD analysis project Ga0209495, IMG submission 184629) | Methane-oxidizing microbial communities from mesocosms in the Hudson Canyon - EN1E Hudson Canyon (SPAdes) (version 2) | ecosystem: Environmental > Aquatic > Marine > Cold seeps | place...
CCCCTGTGCCACCTGTGATAGTCACTTCTGAAGTACCTTTATCCGCTTCACGGCCAGAGACAACGATTGTGCCTTCGTATCCCGAGTTTTCATAAAAAGTCAGAGTCCAGTTGCATTGGCCATAGTTATTCTCAGGGTCATCTGGCAGCGTAGGATGATCGGTTCCGGAATAGTCTAAAGCCCCCGGGTCGGTACGAATACAGTAGCCAGAATTTCGGCCAATCACGGTTTCGGCGTCTTCAGCTAATAGCTTTTGATCAAATACAAACACATCACCCGGTGAATCCAGGCCATCCTCAATATTGGCACCTTGGCGAATACCACCATCACTGCGGCCATCGGCAAAGGTAGTGAGGGTTAAATTATGAGCATGAGCGGGTAGCTGTAATAACGACAGCAGCAGAGCAGAGGGCAGGGTAAAGGCAAGTGACTTGCGCATAGTGATTTCCTTGAGTATGAGACTTTATTTTTGTTGCAATGATCTTCACTGAGTGTGATTAAAACATTACGACAAGGGTCTTACTCAAGGAATCAGGATAATGGCTTAAACGTTAACTTTGGCAGTTACATTATCGGTCTTAACTGTCATCGCCCGCTTAATTAAAATACTAAACAACTTTACCGGCCATGAACGTGGAATTAAACGATTCTCCCAAGCGTAAAACTTATTAATAAATCCTGGCACCACAGTGGCTTTTTTCCCCAAGGCATTCAATCCTACTCGAGCAACGACTTCAGGTTTGTGCAGGGTGATGGGCATTTTAGAAAAATCGATCGCCATATTTCCCGGCATAGCGGTATCGGTTAAGCCTGGGGATAACACACTGACATCAATACCATAGGGCTTTAACTCAACATTGAGTGCTTCACCCAATGATAAGATATACGCCTTACTCGCCGAGTAGTTACTCACAAAAGGGACGCCCTGATAACCAAATAAACTTGAGGTTAATAAGATTCCGCTCAGTTGTTGACTCGAGGGCTTTTTATTAGCGAAGCGTTGTTTAAAACGCTGACCAAATAAGTGGCTTAAAAGCATGGGGCTGGTGGTATTAAGGGTCAGCATCTTCTGCTCTGCCTCAATCGGGTTATCGATGAAAGCGCCGTTATTTTCAATGCCCGCATTAGGAATCAGCAAACCAATATCCAGATCAGCGGTTTGTTTATTGATATCATAATTTGCCTGCGGATCCGATAAGTCGGCAGAAAGGGTGCGTACCTTCACTGCAAATCGTGTTTCTAATGAATCTTTCAATTCATCCAGATTGGCTTGGTTACGGGCGACTGCAACTATGTTCATACCTTGCTGGGCAAGCTGCTCGCTCATGGCGCGACCAATACCTGAAGAGGCGCCAGTGATTAATGCCCAAGGACCGTATTTCTGTTCTAAATTGTTCATAATTTTTCTCGCTTCTAAATAGTTAATGTTTTGTTAGCTAATGTCTTGCTAGCTAATGCCTTGCTAGTTGATGAATAGATAATAGGCTGTGTTTTATTGGGTGGAAATAATCGTTTTTTAGCAATGATTGTGCAAAAATACACATATGGTGGATTTGGTAATGTGAGCCGATATGAATTGGGATGATTTACGAATATTTTTAGCGCTATCGCGAGAAGGAACTCTATCTGCGGCTGGCAAAGCTCTCGCGGTAAAGCACTCAACGATTTCACGGCGCATCAAAGCCTTTGAAGAGTCTTTGGGGAGTCGGCTATTCGAACGACTTAGCGAAGGGTTTGTGCTCACCCAAGCGGGTGAGAACCTGCTCGAACACGCACTCATTATGGAAGAGCAAGCCCAGGCTGTGGATAGAAAAGCTTTTGGTCTAGATGCGCAGCTGCAAGGGCAGCTGAACCTTACCGGTCCGCATGATTTATTAAGCCGTTTATTAGTGCCGCATATCGCGACCTTTAAACAAACCTACCCTGCCATCGATTTACAACTTATCAGTACCGCAGGTCTCGTTGATATGGCCGCGCGCGAAGCGGATGTAGCATTACGTTTAACCGAAAAGCCTGCCGACTACCTAATTGGAAAAAAGGTCTTACCGCTGCGTCACGGCATATATGCCAGTAAAGAATATTTAGAGAAGCATGCTGCTACTCTCAAGGAAAAAGGGAGTAGCAAGCATCAGTTGATTCAATGGCGCCGAGATAATAAAGATCCAGAGTGGGTGAAGCAGCATTTTCCTAATGCTGAAACATCGATGCGGGTTGATGATTCGGCAACCATGGTTTCGTGCGTAATAAATCATTTAGGATTAGCTCGAATGGCCTGTTTTATGGGAGATAATATCCCCGGTGTCTATCGCTTAGATTTACCGCTCACCCCTTCTACATGGGGTGTCTGGGTATTAAGTCATGCGGATTTACGCAGTACCGCCAGAGTGCGTGCAGGGCGAGAATTTTTAGTCGACATTCTGCTGCAGCAACGCCGTTTAATTGAAGGTCTAGATTCGAATTATTGGCAGGACTAAACGCTTATGAAAACCTGGAAAACATCACCCCAAGATTTGGTTATCAGCCAATATATAGATTGCTACTGGTTTCTGGAGAAGACTAATGCCGACGCTGGCCCTGATTTTCCTAAGCTCAATCCAGATCCCGCAGCCCATATAATTCTAGCTAATAAAGACCAGTCGTATCATTACCGGCAGGGGGATTATCTAGGAGAAGGCAGCGGCAGCCATTTGATTTTACCTTATGGTAAAACCTATACCCTAGATCACTCTCAAGCTTTTAGGGTATTGGGCATTAAACTAAAAGTTGGTGCACTGTATTCATTGCCTTTAATGGCATCAGCTTTTACTTTTAATGAAATTGTTACTTTAGATGTTCAGCAGCAACTACAGATTAGTGCAAGCGATGAAGAGGCCCTGCTAAACCGAGATGAAGAGAGCGCAGAATACTCAGAGGGCTATCGCGATCAACTAGATGCTTTATTGCAGCCTATTATTAACCAAGCTAAAGAAGATAAACACAGCGAGCTCGTTCGAAAAATACTAACGCTATTTGATTCAAGCTCCTTAATCGATTTCACGCTGGCAGAAATAGGCAGTCAGTTTGGCTATTCGCAGCGTACGATAGAGCGCAGTTTTTCTAAAGTGACGGGGTTTACCTTAAAGCAGTTCCATTCAATGCAAAGATTAGAAGCCATACTGGACCACTTACATACCTTACCTAAGCAAGATATAAACTGGGCGGATGTTGCGTTGAACTATGGCTTTAGTGATCAACCACATTTGATTCGTTATTTAAAAAATACTTTAGGCACAACACCGGGGCAATATGCTGAGGCCAGAGATTTAGCCATTGATGCTTATGGAAACTTTGAATAACTGTCGTTTTTATTCAATCTATAGCAATTCCGTTCTCATAAAATGCAGCTAGTTAAAACACTAAGTTAGTAATGCTTAAATGAGAAGAACAATGACAGACCTTAAAGCCGTATCAATACGTCGCTATCAAGAAAATGACCTGAAAAATTTACTTAGCGCCTGGGTAAAGCTCTAATGGACAAAGCAAAGAGCTTGCATGACACTCTAGTATTAGATGTCTTCCAAGCCAATAATCTAGGCAGACGTTTCTATCGTGGTTATGGCTTTAGTGAGCAATCAGAATCGGTGCATGCAGCCACTGGGCAAACCGTATTAACCTTGTTATATAGCGCTTAATTCAATTAGGGTATTTGTTATGTCAGATGTTACACGTTCCTTTACTTCACTATCGAGCCTTGGTTGGCAACCCTTTTTTCAGCAACAACTTTTATTGGAAGAGTGGGATGTCGCATTGCCTGCACGTATTATCGAACAGCATAAATCTGAAATTAAAGTCGCTACTGCAGAAGAAACAATTGCCATCGCGCTGACTCATAGCATGCCAGAAATGGTCGTTGGAGACTGGATCCTACTTGATGGCGATAAACACTTCTTGCGGCTGCTAGAGCGTAAAACCAGTTTCGCGCGCAAAGCTGCGGGCAGCAAGGTTCATAAACAGCTGATTTCGGCTAATGTCGATACGGCTTTTATAGTCTGTTCGATGAACGCAGATTTTAACTTGAATCGGATTGAGCGTTTTCTTTCCTTAGTGAATGAGTCGGAAGCTGAGCCTGTTGTTGTATTGAGTAAAAGCGATCAAACTGAGTCGCCAGAAAAATTTATTCGAGCAGTACAGAGCATCGACCCATTATTAATGGTTGAGGCGGTTAATTGTTTAGATAGTGTAAGCATTAGCAAGCTTTCTCCTTGGGTTAAGAAAGGTAGAACTATAGCTGTACTCGGTTCTTCAGGGGTCGGAAAATCAACGCTTACGAATACCTTGTTAGGAGAAGAGACTCAAAGCACTAGTGGAATAAGGGAGGACGATAGTAAGGGCCGGCATACTACCACTAGTCGCTCACTGGTGAGTTTAGCCGAAGGTGGGTTAATACTTGATACCCCTGGAATGCGCGAAATTCAATTGGCCGATTGCAAAGACGGTATTGCTACCACCTTTGCGGATATTGAAGCCTTAGCTGAAGAATGTCGCTTTGCTGACTGCCAGCATGAAAGTGAACCGGGCTGTGCTATTCAAAAAGCGATTGAGTCAGAGGGACTGGATGTAAGAAGGCTCGGTAACTATAAAAAACTATTACGAGAAGAAGCGTTAAACTCAGCCAACTTAGCTGAGCGTAGAGCCAATGATAAAGCGCTAGGAAAGTTTTATAAAACTACGTTAGCGCAGGCCACTAAATTAAAAGGTCGTTAGTTTGGGTATTTTAATATTAACTGAGATTTTTGATGCTGGTTAAGCTGGCGTATTTAACTAATGTTATGTAAATAAGGGTGTTTAGTTGTTAACCATAAATACATAAGAATTAAGGTGAATGTTTATGGCGTAAATATGCAAAAACGGCGGTATAGTCATTTAAAACAAATAAGTAATTATATGGATGTTGAATATAGTTATATAAGTCATTTGAGAATGATTCAATTAAAGAATATTTATATTCTTTTCTAATAAACAAGAGGACGCAGTCGTTAATTAGTTTGTATTGATAATTAAATCTTTCTTTGTAATAAAAAGTTATTAGTTATAAGAAAACAAAACTTACAATAGATAAAACCTTTCATTACATTAAATTAAACCGAATTTTAATTCGGTCACAGAATTGAATTTAAGAGCCTGTAGACTGCAACTTCGATTTATTAATTTAAGTTCTTGTTTCGAAGCTTATTCCTAGAAAAAGTACGAAAAGAAAGTTCGAAGTTTTACCTTATGAGGTTCTGTATGTTGCGATTAATCCTTACTAGAATGACTATTGTATTTTTGATGAGCTTACTGGCAGCTTGTATTGAAGTGGAAGTATCTGTATCTGAAGAAGATCTTGCCAAAATTTCTGATGCCGTTGATGCAGAAACTGAATTAGAACCAACTCCAGAACCAACACCAGAACCAACACCAGAACCAATACCAGAACCAACTCCAGAGCCAGTGACTTTAGCTGAGATTCCAAATAGCATTGCCTACAATGGTTGGTCGACCATGTTAAATACATTAAGTGGCCAGAATACTGAAAGTTCAGATTCTCCAAGTGCAGCTCATGACCCTTCGTTATTTAACTTAGTTGGTGAAATGTATCATGCAAATGGGTTAGCAGGTTATAGCAGTGATTTTACGTTTCTACCGCAAGGATCTGAATATATTGATGGTGCAGATGCATTAGATAATATTAATACAACGTCGGCTAGCGTGATTGTGCTTTCTACTTATGGCGGTCAATCAGGTATTCTGCAAGAACCGACGAATGCGGCTGCAGAGAATGGCTGGATTAATAAAATGGTGAATGCGGCGGAAGCGGCTGAAGCACGAGGTATTACTCCGGTAATGTTTCAAGCATGGGGTAGTTCAGATTCGGAAGGTGCCTTTCAAAATGCCAAAATTAACAGCGATGCTTTACAAGAAGAAATCGGCATCGTTGTTGTTCGGACTGCTGAAGTTGTTGAAGCCTTAAACCAGTTGAATAACAGCTATACAACCAATACGAATTCTCCTGATGGTAAATATACTATCCCTGTTCAGCACTTATACAGTGGCGATACGAGTGACAATTTTCATGGCTCTTATGCCATGGCTTATGCTAATGCCTTAGCAACCTTTAAAAGTTTAACGGGTATCTCAGCAGCTGCAAATGCTTTTGTAATTCCATCTGGTGGTGCAGCGGGTGATCAGTATGGTATGACACAAGCTTTCATTAATGACATCGTTCAGACGGTTGACCTTATTCAAGTAGATTCATTAATTGCCGGTTTAGATACGGGTGCAGCGCCTATCGCTAACGGTTTTTCATTGAGTGCCAATCAAGGCAAAGAAAGTTTGATTAATATAGCAAGCGAATCACAGTTATTGGATGACGAAGCTATTCGTCTTGAAAATTTTGCTATTAAAACTGTTGATAATAGCCACTTTTCCAGCATTGAATTGATTCAACATCAGCTAATAATGACACCATCTACCAGCTTCAGTGGAGATACTCAGGTTGTCATTACTTATACAGATACTCAAGATCAGAGTATTGATATTGAGTTAACCATTGAAGTTGCTGCTGACGTTGTTATTGAAAGCCAAGAAATTATTATCGGATTTGGTGATGGTAACTGGGCCTCATTTGGGACTTCAGGAAATTTATATAATCACCAGGTAACCTCTGAAGGTAAGGTTATCAATGGTATTCGTGGCTTTGGCGCGCTATCTACTCGAGAAAATCTGCAAGATTCACAAGGTGTAGAAGTAGGTTCAGTAACGGCATTAACATCCGGTAATCTTGCTGGCCTAGGTTTTACGGCTAACGATAATCCTGTGATTAGTCATTATGGCCCATATCCTGAATTATATGATTCATTATCAGCCGCACCGAGAGGCACCACGGTTTCATTCTCAGTTAATGGCCTAGCTGCCAATGCAGAATACCGTATCAATATGGCAGGGCGTTACGTTAAATATGAAGTTAATATTGTGGACGTCGATGTTAATGGTACCACCGGACAATATGATTCTAATCGCTCTAGTGACAATGTATCTGAGTATGACGCTGTAGCAAGTACGAATAGTAATGGCCAATTAATCATCACTCTTTCATCAGACGGTACGTCAGAGTCTACTCGTTGGGGGTTGTCTTATGTGCATATTAATCGAGTCACAGAATAAAAAAAGATAGATATATTACAGGGCAGCTAGTACATAAGTCGTATTTATAGCTGCTTTTCTCAAGTGTATAGTTGCCCTGTTTTTATACGAAGTCGATACAAAATTATGAAAGAGCGTTTTAGAAATCTTGTTGTAGCCACCCTTGTATGTATTGTTAACCCAATAGAGGCAATCGCAGATAATAGTTTTAGGTTAATTCACGAAACTAATTCCTCAGAAAAAATACAGCAGTTCGGGTTTAGTAAAGAGGGAGATTATTTTTATGCGCTTAAAAGTAATGGGGCTGCACAGGTATTGAAAACCAGTAATCGTAAAAGTCTCAAAACAAAGATGAGTGATGTTTCAAGTTCGGAAATTATGTGGACTAATGATCCTCTGAGAATATATTTAACCCGTCCACATCAACCTGTTCAAATGTTTAATCTTCAAACATTAAAGTCCCAAACTGTTTCTTTTAATAATCCAGGCCGTGGGCCATCAATTATATCCAGCGATGGTCGCTTTCTAATGAAGGGGACTGAGATTTATGATTTTCAGAGACGATCTAATTATTTAATTAGAGGGCTAGATTATAACGTATATCAATACTCACGCTGGCTCTCGATGAGTGATGATTTTAATACAGTACAAATGTCTACCTCGGATGAGAAAGGTGATAGTGCAGCAGTATTAACGTATATCGATTTGGAAATGGGTTATAAGTTGGCATCCTGGACTCCTAACTGGTTATTAGACGGTAATATCATTGAATCGGTATTAATGCGGGGCAAGATAGCGGCGATAGGTATGGATAACAAAAAAATCAAGCTCTGGTCTTATGTTGATAACGAGACGGTGCGTTCTTTACCTTTTGAGGAAGATATTACATTCCTTAAACGTGACCAGGGCAAAGATAGCGAGCGTCTTATAGCTTGGGGTGATACAAGCATTTCTATTTGGGAAAGTGCCGACTGGAAAAATAATATCGAAAAGAAGACGCTAAAGCACGGTAGTCCTAAGAAAATCAGGAAGCCTAGCTTATCTTATGATAGTCAGTTCATTGCCTTTACTGGTGGTGAAAATAAAGTTCAAGTGAGGTCAATGGAAAAGACAATCGCACAGCCGGTAGAAAAGGAAGTAGGCAAATCATTGAGGCAATTGAAAGGAAGGTTGAAGGGGAAAATACAAGAAGAATCACTGGATGAGTCGATGGCCCTTGAAGCCGAGAATAATATTGTACTTAATGAGTTCAACGATGAGCTCGACAATCAGGTTCAGGCTATATTCTCACCCACAGAGAATTACCTTCTGACCTTAAATGAATCAAGAAATAAACTGACCTTATGGCAATTTGAATAATGCCATAAGGTTATCAGTAAATTACCTTATGTATTGGTCGTACACATAAAAGCTTTCAGCATTGCTCTGTGCCCACCAGTGTTGCCAAGGCTCTGCCAGACTTGGATTATCAAGCAGTTCGTTATTGGCTAGAGGCTCTACAAGACTAGCCACCGGCATTAATAATCCATTTGAGCTTCTACGTTTAATCATCTGTGGCATTAGTTTAGCCGGATCATCAAGCCCCATGCTTCCCACCAACTCATAAAAACTTTTTAATGTATTATTGTGAAAGTTTTTAACACGTTCACTTTTATCCAACACATTCACAGCTTTCGTCCGGGCAGGGTCTTGCGTCGCAATACCGGTAGGGCAGAGGTTGTTATTACAATGACGAGACTGCACGCAACCAATGGCCATCATCATTGTTCGAGCAGCATTAACTATATCGGCACCGACCGCAATCTTAGACAGTAGATCAAAGCTAGACGCTGTTTTACCCGAGGCAATAATGCGGATCTTATCTCTAAGGCCAACACCCACTAAAGCGTTATGCACAAAGTAAATACCTTCCAAGCACATCATCCCCAAGCGATTACTGAATTCAACAGGAGCGGCCCCCGTTCCACCTTCAGCACCATCCACTGTAATAAAGTCAGGAGTTATTCCGGTTTCTAGCATCGCCTTACATAAGCATAGAAATTCAGCCGGGTTACCAATACACAGTTTAATGCCCACGGGTTTACCGTTACTTAACTCCCGTAGAGTTTGAATAAAAGACAATAAAGCAAAAGGCGTTTTACATTCGGGGTTAACCGCTGGTGAAATACAATCTTCCGTCATGGGGATTTGGCGGATGTCGGCAATTTCTTCAGTGATTTTAGCTTTGGGTAATACACCACCATGACCCGGCTTTGCCCCTTGAGATAATTTAATCTCAATCATTTTGACTGTGGTTAAGTTGGCTGTTTTACTGAATAGTTCAGGACAAAACTCACCGGCTTCAGTACGACAACCAAATAATCCTGTGCCAATCTGCCAAGTAATATCACCACCATGTTTCAAGTGATAAGGACTAACACTGCCTTCGCCTGTATTGTGATAGCAGCCTGCTTTTTGCGCCCCTAAATTCAAGGCCTCAATCGCGTTTGAACTTAAAGAACCAAAGCTCATCGCTGAGATATTGAGATACGAAGCAGCATAAGGTTGCTTACAATCAGGGCTACCGATAAGTACTGATTTAACATCGGGCAGAACGTGTTTCGGGTTCATGGAATGCCACAAACTCAAATAGTTTTCTTCCAGTAAATTCCTCTGGGTACCAAACGCGATGGTATCTCGCACATTCTTAGCGCGTTGATAAACCAGTGAGCGCTGCTCTCGGTTAAACGGATTTTCTTCAGTATCGTTAGCAATAAAATACTGCTGAATTTCGACGCGATAGGATTCAAGGAAATAACGAATATAGGCTACGACGGGATAGAGGCGATTGAGGTTATGACGACTAAAATGTAAGTCGTAAAAGCCAATTACGCTATAACCTAATGTAAACAATAAAACCATACCATTGACCAGACTAGCGGTTTGGCTGAATAAATACAGTGCCAGCAGATTGCCAATGCTGGCGATAAGCCAATAGACCTTTTGCATAATGGTCATAGAAAGTCCTTACGATGTCATATTAGTCATGAAACTTTGGCAATACTACGCGACTTATCGGGCTAAGGCTAAAACAGACAGATTGTTAAAACAGACAGGTTGCTAAAACAGAAAGAAAGCTGAAGCTAATTTAAAGATAGCTTTCCAGAGTCCTGTAAGGGGGTCATAACCGCCATTTCAATCGATTCAGGAATTAATAGCTGCATCAAAGTGCTCATGGAGGTTTTATCCGCCATCAAGGTGTTCGAATTATGAGCATCCTCCGCAGTTTGCCAAAAATACACCTCAACCCAGCGACCTTGACTATCTTTGCTCAAGGATTGAAATATAAAGCCGGGCAGTTTTTCTAGGTCGGGAAGCATGGCATCGACAGCGGCTACCATTTGCTTATCAGTGACATCTGCTTTGGCTTGCCAAGTCAGTATTTCAGTTACATACATATCGAGTACTCATCAAATTAAGGAAGTAGGCATGATATTCGATAACTTTTGAGAGATAATTAGTCAAATTAAGACTTCACTATTCTCATTATGGAATGAATATGAACAGCTTTGAGCGTGCCTCGTTATTTCTACTCGTTGTTGATCAAGGCTCATTGGCGGGAGCCGCACGACAAAAGAGCATTAGCCCGTCGGTTGTCAGTAAAAGGTTGGCTGAGTTAGAGCAAGAATTAGGCGTGCAGCTATTACGCCGCACGACTCGCCGCATGTCGCTAACGGAAGCAGGAGAGCAGTTCTACCAACAAATGCGCCATCTTGATGGCCAATGGCAAAGTTTATTAGATGAAACCGCGAGTCTTGGCCAAGAACCTAGAGGCACATTAACAGTGGCCGCTCCGCAACCTGTATTAACACGTGTGCTATTAGCCGCAGTGAATGAATTTCAGATACAGAACCCTCAGATAGAAATAGTATTACAGGCTGCTGATTATAATGAGCTGCCTAGACCAGAAGCGGATATTACTATTTGTCGACAGCTTGAAAGCTTAGATGCAGCCACGACGATTGGGCTACCCTTGTGTGATTATTCAAATGGTCTCTTTGCCGCTCCAGCCTATTTAGAAAAATCAGGGCCAAAAGATATTCAAGCGCTAACGGACTGCGACTGTTTGGCCTATGGTCTTACTAATCCGAATCGTTGGGCATTTGCAAACGGTGAGAGTATCTCAATTAATGCTTCGTTATTAACCAATAATACCGAGGTTATAATACAGTCGGCAATTGCTGCCCAGGGCATTGCCTATATTCCCGCAATGATTATTCAGCAAGAACTAGCAGACAATAAATTACAGCCTTTATTGCCTGCTATTAAAAGCCGTAATTTTCAATTATGGGCTTACTACCAGAAACTGGATTATGTACCGGTCAAGGTCAGAGCCTTTTTAGATTATTTAAAAATCGCTTTTTGACATCACCAACTCAGCACAATCCGGCCACGACGGCCTTTTTGCTGTAGGCGAGAAAAAGCCTCAAGGTAATCGGTAAACTTAAACTCTTTATCCACAGTCGCTTTGAGTTTTCCTTCGTCTACCCAATTTGCAATGCGCGTTAGCTGTTCAAAATTGCCATGCATCACCATTAAATAACCGACTTGGGTATCTTCTGACTCTCCCCCATTTTCTTGGCTGGGTTCTGCGGGAATAAAAATTCCATTAGGGGTCAAAAGGGGTTTCATTGCTGCCAATGTTTGTATATTGGTTAAGTCCAAAATCACATCAAATTTTTCTGTCAGTTCTTTTATGTTTGTTCGGTTGTAGTCATAAACTTTATCCGCACCATAAGACTGCAAATATTCAGTTTGAGAATCGCCGGCAATGGCAGTGACATGGGCACCGAGTAGTTTAGCAATTTGAATACCTTGTAGCCCCAAGCCACCTGCGGCTCCGTTTATTAGCAGCTTCATGCCAGTCTTAAGCTGCCCAAGATCTTGCAAAGCAACCAAGGTCGTTAATGAACCTAGTGGGATAGCGGCTGCTTGTGAGAAATCCACATGGGTGGGCATTAATGCCATATAGTCTTCATTGATGGCAATAAATTCAGCATGGCTCTTCCAGCCAGTGATCATATTCACATAACCAAATACCTGATCACCCCGTTTAAACCTTTTACCGTCAGACTCGACTATGCCAGAGAACTCAAGCCCTGATTGAACGTCTTTATCAACACCATATTCTGCAAAATATTCATCAAAACGCCCTGCAGCACTCTCGGCATCATAAGGGTTTACTGATGCACTTTTAATACGGACCAGTACTTCATCCTGTTCAGGTATTGGGGGGGCTAGATTATCTTTCAATGCAAACTGCTTATTACTTTCTACGATTAAGCCTTTCATTTTTCTCTCCAGACATACATTTAGGTCATTCGACCTAATTAATATAGGTCGATTGACCTAATTCGTCAATAGCGATATATTGACTCAAATAGAAAGACTGCCTTGATTGAGAAGTGAATGAGTCCAAAAATTGAGTTGATATTGCAATGCGCCATGACCATTTTGAAAGAGTCTGGTGATCAGGGGCTGACCATGAGAAAAGTTGCAGAGGCCGCAGATATGCGCTTGAGCAATGTGCAATATTATTTCAAAACCAAGGATTTGTTACTGGGTGCGCTATTAGAAGGGTTTTTATTAGACTATGCCCAGTCGATGGACGCACTAACTTCATCAGATAAACTTGAAGCTGAAAAACGGCTGCAACAGTTGATGACGCATATATTAAACGACATCGAGAGCAGTGATTGCAGTATTGTTTTTAAAGAAATCTGGGCCATTGCAGAACGCAATAGTACGGTGAAGCAAGCAGTCGATGATTATTATGCCAAGCTTCATCTCATGCTGTTTCAACAATTGCAGCAAATAGCTCCTGAGAAGTGTAAAGATAAAACCATCAATAATGCCGTAGCCATTCTTCTTCCTTTTATTGAAGGCTACTGCATTACCAATACTAATTTAAAAGTTTCAAATAAAAAACTCTCAGAACAGCTTGCAAGCGTATTATTTCGAATTTTAAATTAATCCAATTTAATCAAACGTTGTTGAAGTTAAGAAGTGCATAAAATCAGTGACGCTCGTCAATGGAGTCTCTTCCATGGGCAAGTGACCAACATCAGCATAGGTGATTAGTGATGAGTATTTAATATCTCGATTAAAATCAGACGCTCGATCTACTGGGAAATAACGATCTTCTTCCCCCCATAAGACCAGTGTCGGTACGGAGATATTTTTTATTTCAAGGCTATCAGTATCTAATTTCGCTTTAACTCGTTTTGGAAATGCATCCATATTACCTGGATAATGTGCCAGATCGTAATATCGATCTATGAGTTTGTCATCAACAAGCTGGGCATCAAAATAAATCTCTTTTAAGCCGATATCGAACATAAAGCGTGGGGATAAGTTAGCTACCAATGAGTCAAATAATGGCCATTGTGCCAATTGAATAGCGGGTGGCCAGCTTTCTTGTGGATAACCTAAAGAGTTGATTAAGGTTAAGCTCTTAACCTGCTCTGGATACTGTAAGCTGTATTCCCAACTAATTCGCCCACCTAATGAGCTACCGACTAGGTGCACTTTATCTAATGCTAACTTCTGCATAAAGTTATTAATAAAATCGACGTCATTATTAACTTCATATTGATCCAGCGGATCTGGGCCAGTTAAGCCAAAGCCAGGTAAATCAAGGCGTATAACTCGGTAGTGTTTCTTTAGGTGATGACTCCATTGGTCCCAAGTGTGTAATGATGATGCCGTTCCATGCAGTAAAATAACCACGTCTCCTTGGCCTTCATCACGATAATGTACCTGCATATCTCGGATATCGATGAACTGTGATTCGTCATTGGCATATTCTTGCACCAGTGATAGCTTATCGGGCTGATTTGAACAAGCTGACATGAAAGCGCTAAAGAAAAATAGAATAAACAATATTTTTGCTGGTCGCATGTGGTAACTATCTCTTAAAGTGTGGTTAGTTGAATAATATCGGTGAGTCACTATTGCTGCGATGTGATTACGTTGCATCATAGGGTCTATTGGTAACACAAGACCTGGAAGTGCCAGTTATAGAAGCATAAGTAGTATTAAGGTTAGATTTAATGGGATTATTTTGACGAAAATAGATTTAAATACGGTCTCTTCCTCTGCGCTATTAGATTTGCTGGATTCTTGTGATGCCTTTGGTATAGAGCATCATGAATCGCCACGACTAGAGCGAGAGTTTTTGTTAAACCCTTTGCAGCGTATTGATGAAAGTCAGTTAATTACTTTATGGAATGAGATTGTCCGAAATACCCCTGTCCCCCATATTGGCTTGTCGATCGGCCAGCGAATTAATCCACAGGCAAAAGGATTATTGGCTAGTTGGATTAGCCAGTGTGAAACTTTAGGGGAGGCAATATTAATCTTTCAACAGCACATTAGTTTGATGTCTCCTTCAGAGGCATGGCTGATCAATAAGGTTAAAAGTTCAGAACAGCAAGCTTATATACAACTTGTATTCAGCCTCGAAGATCATAAAAATTATCCGGTTGCCGCGATTGAACGTAGTATGAGCGCACTAGTGGCTTGGGGGCAGGTCTTAACTGGAGAGTCCCTTCAGCCTGATAAGGTAACATTTAACTTTTCGGCACCTAGCTATGTCGATCAGTATGAATCAATATTTGGCGCTGCAGTTGAATTTTCTTGTGCAGAAAACAGTCTATTATTTCCTGCTGATGTTTTTGAATTAGCGATTAAGAGCGCGAATCCGCTATTAAAAGAAATGATACAGGTTAAAGCCAAAGAAGCCTTTAATGCGCTCGATGAAGACTTATCGATGAGCAATAAAGTACGAACGCTAATAGAGACTTACTTGGTAGATAAAAAAGCGAGCATAGATTATATCAGCCAAATATTGTGCATGAGCCGTCAAACTGTCTATCGACGCTTGAAACAAGAAGGTACAGATTTTAAAACGTTGCTAAATGAAGTGCGGAAAGATAAATCAGTGATCTTACTTCTTGAAAATAACGCCAATTTAGAATACGTCAGCTTAAGCCTAGGCTTTAATGATACGAGTAGTTTTTACAAAGCATTTCAGCGTTGGTATGAGATGAGCCCAGCGGAATATCTGATCAAGCACGCTAACTCGCCCTCTGTATAAGAGGGCGAGTATTTGTTGAACTAGTTATAGTATTCAACTTTAGCGTTAGGTTTGGCAAATACGAGGTGGTTTACCCCAATTGATCTTTCAGCAAAGCCGCCTTCACAGTAGCTCAGATAGAACTGCCACATACGCTTGAAATCATCACTATATCCCAAGTCAGAGACTTGCTCTGATTTAGCATTGAAAACTTCATGCCACTTCTTCAGTGTGCGAGCATAATGGTGGCCAAAATCTTGTGCTTGTATCAAACTGAAATCACTTGCCTTTGTGCTGGCACTGACCAAGGCTGTAACCGATGGAATACAGCTGCCTGGGAAAATATAGCGCTGAATAAAATCAACATCTTTACGGGCTTGATCATAACGTTGATCTGCAATAGTGATTGCTTGAATTAAGGCGATCCCTTCGGGCTTTAATAATGAACTGCAATGTGCAAAGAAGGTATCATAGAACTTCCAACCCACAGCTTCGATCATTTCGATAGAGACTAATTTATCAAACTGACCCGCATAATTCTTTTGTAAATCACGGTAGTCTTCTAACAGGAGCGTGATCTTATCTTCCAGTCCTGCTTCTTTAATGCGCTCTTCTGCAAGGTTGTACTGCTGCTGGGATATCGTTGTCGTTGTTATATGGCAGCCATAGTTTTTCGCAGCATAGATGGCAAAGCCCCCCCAGCCAGTACCAATTTCAACCACATGATCTTGCTCATTTAGGCTCAATTTCTCACAGATAATTTTGAGTTTATTCAGTGATGCTTCTTCCATGGTCGATTCGGCTGTGGGGAATATTCCCGATGAATACATCATGGTGGGGTCTAAGAATAATTCGAATAGGTCATTGCCTAAATCATAATGCGCGGCGATATTGCGTCGTGAGCCTTTTTCAGAGTTACTATTAAAGTAATGAAAGGCTTTAAGTAGGGGTTTTGATAGAGAAGCAAGACCTCCCTCCATTTGATCGAGTATATCGAGATTAGAGACCATGACGCGTACCAGCTTGGTCAGGTCAGGAGAGCTCCAATCTCCGGTCATAAACGATTCAGCGGCACCAATACTGCCAGCGGTCATAATCTCGCTATAACAACTTGGATCTTTAATGACTAGACTCGCACAGATATTGGCTTCGGTTTCATCTTGTCCAAATACCGTCGTATCATCGCCTTCTACAATTTTTAAGCAGCCTGTGTGCAGCTTAGTTAGCTGCTTGTGTACAAGGTACCTGGCAAGCACGGACATTTTACTGCTTGGTAAAAAGGATTTCTTTGTTTTGTTTTCAATATTAACAACGGATTGCGTATTCATGATTATTCTCCTAAATAATTATACTTGTTTGCTGCTTGGGTGGTCGTAAAAAGGAGAGCGCTTTAACCACAATTTCAACGCATTCCAATAAATCCCTATCACCACCTTAGCGGTCATAAAAGGAAATCGAACCAAGGTTTTCGCTAGGTTTTTAAGTAGAGGTTTTCTATCCAAAACTAGGGTGGCATCAAAATGTTTACTGCCATGGTCATCTTGAGTGCTGTCCATATAGTTATCCATATGAACGTGCAAATCCGTATCAACTTCTGAAAATGCCCAGCGGTATTCCATCTCCATCGGATTAAAAGGAGAAACATGAAATTTTTTATGGAAGTCGAAGATATGTTTACTCTTTCCCTTAGATTGATAGGCCATGTCATTTTGACTTAGACCAATCGGTAATACATAACTGTGCTTTTCATCCCAAGGGGTATTGGTGATTTCGGAGACAATCGCAATCAGCTCTTCATGCTGGTTAAAGCAGTAATAGAAGGTAACCGGGTTGAAGCTGATACCAAAATAGCGGACATTGGTGAGCATTCTAACAGACTGAATATCGTTTCTTAGTTTGGGCACTTCTTCAGCGGCTCTGTTAATAACGGCTGTTTTTAAGTCTTCTATATTAGGGTTTAAATAATCATTCCGAGAAAATGACGAAACATTAAATTTCCCCGCAGTGAAATACCAACGCTTTTTTAGCAATATCGGCAGTTCATCAAGATCTAAATACATCATAAATAGAGGGTAATTTAATTTATGCGTAACAGGTTTGAATCTTCTATGGCGAATAGTACCTGTGTAAATAGCGCTATGTCTTATCATAATCTATGCCTAAAGCTCTATGTCGAAGGCTTTGGCAACCCGTAATGCGCTATTTACCCCATCTTCATGAAAGCCATTGAACCAATAAGCTCCACAGAAGTGAGTACGGTTTTTATCACTAATCTCATGATGTCTTTGCTGTGCTGCAACCCCATCCATGGTAAATACGGGGTGGGCATAGTTGTATTTATCAATGATCTTACCTGGCGCAATTTCCGCGGTTCGATTAAGTGTCACCATGAAATCATCCGGTGCGTCATCAAAGTTCTGCAAGGTATTCATGTGATAGGTCACCATGGCATACTCACTTAGGCGTTGCGGAATATGATAGTTCCAAGCGGCCCATGCCAATTTATTTTTTGGCATTAACCTTCTATCAGTGTGTAGTACGACTTCATTTTCTTGATAGGGGATAGCACCTAGGATTTCGTTTTCTTGCTCCGTAGGTTCATCTAAAATTCCTAGCGCTTGGTTGCTGTGGCAAGCAAATACGACTTGATCAAAATGATGCTCTTCGCCAGAAAAAGTAGTGAGAATAATACCGCATTCCGAACGAGCTACACTAGATACAGGCGTATTTAAATGAATGTTATCCTTAAATGATTTTATTAAAGGCTCAATATAAGATTCAGAGCCATTACTAATGACTCGCCATTGGGGTCTATCATCAACACTCAGCATGCCGTGGTTGTTAAAGAATTTAAGAAAAAAACGAATTGGAAAGTCCATCATAACGTCTACAGAAGCAGACCAGATGGCGGCGCCCATGGGCACTAAATAATGATTTACAAAACGATCGCTATAGCCATGCTCTTTGACAAAATCACCTAAAGATTGGTTTTCAGGTACTGAGTTTGTTGAAAGCATTTCCACGGTTTGCTTATTGAAACGTAAGATATCTTTAATCATGAACCAAAAAGAGGGCTTAAAAATATTCTTACGCTGAGCAAATAAACTATTAAAGCTAGTACCATTGTATTCAAGCCCGGTATTTTCGTCTCTGACACTGAAGCTCATATCGGATTCTTCGCTCTTGACTCCGATTTGATCCATTAGCTTGATAAAGTTGGGGTAAGTCCAATCATTAAAAACAATAAATCCCGTATTTACTGGATACTTCTTACTGCCCGATTGGACGAGCTTAGTATGGGTATGACCACCTAAATAGCTACCTGCTTCAAATAAAGTAACATCATGCTCTCTGTTTAATAAGTAGGCCGATAATAGACCAGATATTCCAGCGCCAATAATGGCTATTTTTTCTCTTTTTTTTGTATTTTCAGTATTCATCGTATTCACCAGGTATCTGTTCTAGGCCATTCTGTTTTTAAGAAATAATATAATGCGTTTTAATAATGGAATATGTTCATAAAGTAATGAGCCGGCATCAAAATAATCTCTATGCTTAATGATTTTGTTATCTTCAAAAATTAATTCACTTGCACCTTTGACGACTATGTTTTTACCTTGATTTAATTTCGGATGTTTATAAGTCATTTCCCAGGTGATCATGGCACTTTCATCATCATGCCATTGATTGATGAAATTAAATTGAATAAAGTTTACATTTGAATATAGGTTATCAAAGTAGTCATAAAGGCTTTTAATGCCGTCTATTGAATGGAAACAATCTTGAAAGTGAATGTTATCTCCATAAACCGACTTGATTAGATCTAGAGTAATATTTTCTCTGTTCATCAGATTATATAAACGCTTAAAACCGTCTATATTGTTAGCTATAGTATTTTCAGCCATTTTCATATTGCTTTGATTAGAACTTTGAGTAGAGCTTTGAGTAGAGCTTTGATTAGTTACGGTCATTATCAATGCCCTCCAGAATGATTTTCTTAGGTACAGGTCTTAGATCGTAAACAATGCCGAACCAGCTAAGAAATTTCAGTATGTAGTAGGAAATATCAATCTCCCACCAGTAAAATCCTTGTCTTGCGGATATCGCATAGCGATGGTGATTGTTATGCCAACCCTCACCTAGAGTTAATATGGCAAGGTAAGGATTGTTTCTACTATCGTCTTTCGTTTCAAATCTACGCTTTCCCCATGTATGGCATAAAGAATTAATGGTGAAAGTTGCATGAGCGAGAGCAACAGTCGAAATAAAGAACCCCCAAATTAGCATTTGCCAACCGTTTGTATTCAGCGAAGGTTTAAAGGTATTTAACATCTCACCTAGAATAAATAAGCTGGTTGCACATAGAAAAGGTACTAGGATATCGAAGCGGTTAATGAATCTTAGTTCGGGAAATTTTGCCCAATCTTTAATCACGCTGTAATCGGTTTTAAATGCTTCTTCACAGGTGAACCAGCCCATATGACTCCACCAAAAACCATTCTTAGGTGAGTGTAAGTCGTTTGCTTCGTCAGAATGTATATGATGCTTTCTATGGTGAGAAGCCCACCATAGTGGCCCTCTTTGTGCCGCGCTGGCGCCAATTACGGCGAAGATAAATTGCCAAAAGCGGTTAGTCTTAAAACTTCTATGAGAAAAGTAGCGGTGATAAAATGCGGTGATAGCGAACATTCTTAGCCAAAACATGGCCAGGCATACGATGATTGCGACGGGACTCCAGCCAACCAAGAAAACACACAAGCAAGTCAGGTGAACGGCTAAAAAAGGAATAACTCGTTGCCAGTTTATTTTTCTGGGCTCCACTTTGATATCAGTGTTCTGGCTTGTTAGCTCTGAAAACGGCTCAGCTTCTGAATCAAACCAGCGGATGGTATTATTACCTAGCTGCTTTAAAGCATTCATCTTATCGGTCTCCTTTTTTATTCTATTGCCGTTTAAGGTTTTTGAAATAACTTTTTGTACTATCTGCAGCAACTTTCAAATCAACAATTACTGTAGGGTAATTCAAGTGCTTGGCCAGTGTCTCACTAGGCTTGTGTATTGCTTTGCCTTCAATACTGGCTAGCTCTTTAACATACTTACGAACATAATCGCCATTTGGATCAAATCTTTCTGCTTGGCGGTACGGATTAAATATACGAAAGTAGGGAGCAGCATCAACCCCAGTACTGGCAGACCATTGCCAACCCCCATTATTGGAAGCTAAATCGGCATCACACAGCTTGCTATAAAAGTATCGCTCCCCTAAACGCCAGTCTATATGTAAGTGTTTAGTAAGGAACATCGCTACTACCATGCGTAGTCTATTATGCATCCAACCGGTTTCATTCAACTGCCTCATTGCGGCGTCAATGATTGGAATGCCGGTTAAGCCGTTACACCAGTCATCAAAGGAAGGGCTTTTCACTAACCATGGTAAGTTTTCTGTTTCAACTTTAAAGGCCCTTCCTTTACTAATTCTAGGATAGGAAACCAATATATGGCGATAAAATTCACGCCAAACTAGCTCATTTACCCAGCACAATGCTCCTTCGTTGAGGGTCTCAATTGAATAAGCCCCTAGTGCCTCAGACTTACTTGACTGATCGCTATTAATAACCGCCTGTAAGCATTGGCGAGTCGTTACAACCCCTAGAGCAAGTAGGGTTGATAGCTGGCTGGTAGAATCTAAGCTAGGGATATCCCTTTCTAAATGATACTGCTCAACTTGTGTCTCGACAAAATCGCTTAAATGTTCATGGGCCTCTATCTCACTGAATAGCCAAAGTGCTTTAAGTGGAATAGCAATCTGATAATTTTTGAGACAAGTTAAATCAGATTTTACGGGAGCGATGTTTGATTTTGATGGTACGAGAGCCTGTGCTTTAGGCTTTGAGAATATAGGTCGCGCTTGTTGAGCAAATAAAGAATGCCATTTTTTTTTGAATGCGCCAAATACTTTATAGCACTCTCCTTGCCCGTTAGTGATTGACCCGGGTTCGATGATGCACTGTTCATGGAACCCATGAAGATTAATATTGTGTTTAGTTAAGCCTGCTTCTACTGTATGAGTGAGCTTTAACTCATTGCAACCATATTCATGATTAAAGAATACGTCAGAGACCTTCCACTCAATACAAGTATTGATTAGCATTTCTGCACTCGTGGCGAATGATTGTCCGTCAAAGATAATGAAAGGAACGTGAAGACGGGAAAGTGAGCTTTCTAATTGTCTTAAATGCTCCATTATTAATTGCCGTTTTAGCTTTGACAATCCATGGTTGTCCCACTGTTCATCAGTAATGTAATAAACGGCAATGCAGTTTCCAGTGGCCATCGCCTTACTTAGTGCAGGGTTATCAAAAATGCGTAAATCATTTCGAAACCATACTAGGTTAGTCATATTCATGGGCTCGAACAGCAGTTTGAGTATCACCAATATCAGATAGATGGTTCACGAGTGCGATGGCACTGTGCCAAGATGCTTCAATACCAAAATGCTTACTATCGAAATAATCACCAATCAAACCAATGCCACACTTATTCCACAAATAGGGATTATCAAGTTCTATACCGCAGCTCACTGTAGAATATAACCAGCGATGTAAATAGTGGTTTGTAATAATTAGGGATTGCTGTGTAATCAGCTCTAACTCTTTAATGATAAACCCTTCAACAGTTTGCTTATCTCTATCTATATATTCACTGCTCCATTGAGCCGTAGTTTGAATTTGAAGTATCTTTGACTGTCGAGGGTGTTCACGGGTGGGTTTATTTGATTCAATACTAATTGAGTGTATCAATTCGCTATCAGGAAAAGACATATCATCAATATTTAAATCTGGATTACTAACTTCTAAAGCCAGCACCCATTGAGGTTCATTCGTTACATCGGTTAGTCGTGCTTTCATTTCTAACTGACGAGGTAATAATGCCAAGGCTTGTGCTGATGGGGTGGCGAAGACAACATTGTCGGCATAGATACGAGACTCACTACCATCATTATGATCGACGTAGAGAAGCTCCCATACACCGTTATTCATTCTAATTTCTGTTATTTGGGTTGAAAAATAACAATCTAAGTCCTGACTTAAGTATCTGGTTAAAGACGAGTTTCTTGAACTTGCCACATAGTGAGAATTGCCTTGTTTGTCTACCAGCCAGGGTGCCAGTACTCCAACTTGATGCCAATAATCTAATTGCGCTTTGAATTCGACGGACTTTCCAGAAAAACTAGTGCAGCCTAGGTCAAAAGCCATAGTTTGTTGATTCGAATTCTTTACTCTTTTTGAGGAAAGTCTTCCACCTGTGCCTCTCGCCTTTTCAAATACAGCGACTGTATAACCCAGAGCGCTTATTTTATTTGCAAATGTTAATCCAGAAATTCCGGCACCAATTACAGCAAAATTGACAGTATTGGTTTCTTGACAGTTTGTCTGGTTATTATCAGTTAGTATCATAAGAAATGTAGATATTTAATAATGTTATTAAACTAACGTGCAAACAAACGTATTGGATCACCAAAAAAATATATATTTCTTAACGCTTTACCAGAAGGTATGATTGTTTTAACTTTGCTCGAACTACAAAACGACTTTAGATAAATGTTGGAATTATTTTGACTCAGGGTACTCAGACTAATGCTCAGTATCTAAATAACCTTGTTTTAAAAATTGCACTGCAAGATGAACAGGCTTATTTGGAATTATTTGATGCATGCGCAAGTCGATTGAAGGCTTATGCAATAAAGTGTGGCTCAAGCGCTTCTGATGCAGAAGACCTGCTGCAAGAGTGTATGCTCACGGTATGGAATAAAGCTCCGCAGTTCAAGCCTGCATCCGCTTCAGCGATGACTTGGATGTATACCATCATCCGTAATCGTCGTATTGATATTCTGCGCAAAGAAAAGCCCAGCCAAATCCAGTCGTTTGACTTGTGGCCGGAAGAAGATATAGCTCAGATCAGTTCTGTCGAGCTTATATCATCTCACCTAGATGACGAAGTTGAGAGTGATCTAAATGCGAAAATGGTCCGTATACTTATTGAATCATTACCAGAAGAGCAGCGTCAGATCATTTACAAGGTCTATTTTGAAGGCAAATCTCATAGCGAGATTGCCCTTGATTTGGGTTTACCCTTGGGAACGATTAAATCTCGTCTGCGTTTGGCGATGAAAAAACTAGATAACCTGGCAAAAGAACAAATGACATGGCTAATTATCATCCTAGTGACGAACTTTTAATGCAATTTGCTGCTGGCCAGCTTACCAATGCATTAGGCATACAGACCGCTTGTCATCTTGAAAGCTGTATTGAATGTCAGAAAAAAGTGTTTATTTATGAACAGCTTGGCGGAGATCTTATCGATTACTCCACTCCTGTCGAGGTCAATACTGAGGCGAAATCAAGGTTATTGGCCACCTTGCATGCTAAGCGGGATGCGGGTCAGTTGAGAACCTCAGATTTAGAGCCTATTGAGGCTTTAGAGCCGGTATTCAAACAGCAGCTAGAGCATGCCGATCAGCGCTTGCCAAAACCACTACGACGGTTTGTGCCCTCTTATTATGAACATCTACCGTGGTCGGGCTTCAGTAAAAGCATTCAGAGTTACGATTTACCATTTTCTGATGAGCAGTATACCGCTCGCTTTTATAAAATTGCCGCGGGTAAAGAGCTACCGCAACATACCCATCAAGGTAATGAATTCACCCTGGTGCTTTCCGGTAGCTTCTCGGATCTTTCTGGTGACTATCATCCGGGAGATTTCGTATTGGCTAATACCAGTACCCATCATCAGCCCCAAGCCCACGATAAAGAAGACTGTATCTGTTTTGCCGTCACTGATGCGCCGTTAAAAATGACTGGTTTTTTTGGCAGGCTATTAAACCCATTTTTGAGATAAATAAAAAAATGTAATCCATTTATTCACCCCCCTCGTATTAATAGTATTAATCGAGGAAAGAAAAATGATTACCAACGAAATAATATGGATCACCGGCGCTAGTAGTGGCATAGGATACCAAGTTGCCAAACAATTGGCGAATCAAGGGAATAAGGTGATCGCGTCAGGACGTAATAGGCAAGCGCTCGATGAGCTTGCCCAGCACTCTGATAATATCCTACCCTTTGTTTGTGATCTGCTGACAGACAATTCTGAGAGTATCGAGCATACCTTAACTGATCTTACTCCCCATTTAAATCGAGTGATCTTATCCGCTGGTGACTGCCAATATCTTGATGTGAATAGCTCAGATTGGTCCTGTATTCAGCACATTATGGATATCAATTTTCATGGTAGTATTCGTGCAATACAAGGGTCACTTTCATTACTAGAAAAATCTAATAAAGGTCATATTGTCGGTATAACCTCCATGGCCAGTATGACACCTTTCACGCAAGCAGAAGCCTATGGCGCTTCGAAGGCTGCTTTCAGTTATTTCTTAAGTTCATTACGTATCGATTTAAAGCAGAAAAACATTGATGTAACCGACGTGATGCCTGGTTTTATTGATACGCCGTTAACCCAAAAAAATGACTTCAATATGCCATTTCTATTGACAGCGAATGAAGCCAGTCAAAGAATCGTGAAAGCGATTGAGAAACGCAGTTATAAGGTTATATTTCCTAGGCGACTACATTGGTTGTTCAAAATTTTATCTTGTATGCCAAAGCTTTGGCTATCACTTAATAAGTGAATTAATCATGATAACCATACGAACTAAAATCAATATTATGAATGCTGTGATGTTTCAGTGCTGTTGGTTTGCTGCCGTTTTAGGATCAACTTATAGTGCTTTAATCACTCTCATACTCGCATTAGCTATTTATTTTTATAGTCTACACCTGATTGGAGCAAGAATCCCATACATGGCGCTGATGGTTACTGGTTTAAGCGTAGTCGGTTATATGGGCGATACCCTTATCGCCCGGCAAACAGGCCTTGTTTATAGTAATAGCTTAGGCTTATTTGCGCCTATTTGGTTATTAGTATTGTGGATTGCTTTTGCTGCGACGTTAGAACTTTCGATGAAATGGATTTTCATAAAATTTTGGTTAACCGCAGTCGTCGGATTGTTTTTAGTCCCTGTTAGCTACTTTGCCGGAATTCATTTATCAAATTCTTATTTTCTTGAACAGCACAGTAGTGATGCCTTTTTTATATTTGAAGGTATTTGGTGGGCCACCGTCCTATTGAGCTACCGTACCGTGAGACACTACTGCGAGGAATATTATGAAAACTCTATTAGTACCTAAAATGTTTATGGGCTTTATCGTGCTGCTATTTTCTAGCGTCGTAAGTGCCCAAAATTTCGTTGGTTATGCTTATGATATTGAGACTAAAAAGTTGGCATATACAGAGCACCATCAATATCTGAGCGAAACCAGTCATAAAGTAATATATAAGGAAGTGGATGGTAAAAAATTTGCCGAAAAAACAATTGATTATCAGGGGGGATTTACATCACCGAGTATTGAGCAGACTAATAACCGAAATGGAGAGCATATAAAAATTGTAAAGAAAGATAATAAATTGTGGGTTGAGTATAAAGAGAATGCTAAGCAAGCAGTAGATTTAGAAGAGCTTAATGTGACACCTTCCTTGGTTGTTGATGCAGGTTTTGATAATTTTATTAATCAGCAATGGAATACACTCGTACAAGGAAAGGAGCTCGTTGTGGACTACCTAGTCCCATCATCTCTAGCAGCTTACCAGTTATCCATACAGCAATACGATTGTGATAACGAGCAACAGTACTGCTTTACTATTTCGGCTTCAAATTTCTTTATCAGTATGTTTGCGGATCAGCTACGCTTAAGCTATGACAGATCGACACGAAAACTGATTTCATTCCAAGGCAGATCCAATATTTGCGATGAAAATGGTGACTATCAAGATGTTCTTATCACCTATGATTATTCAATGTCTAAAGAGGCCTCATTATGAAAAAACTTATATTAACCACCCTTAGCTTTTTACTCATTAGCTGCGGATCAATCGATATCAATGTTTATAAAGACAACAAGCCTAAGTTAGATTTAAAGACTTTTTTTACCGGGGATCTGACCGCCCATGGCATCATCAAAGATCGCTCTGGCCAAGTCATTCGTTACTTTAATGTAGAAATGAATGGTCAGTGGTCTGAAGAAGGAATTGGTACCCTGGCTGAAAAATTTGTATTTGATGATGAAAGTATCGAATACCGAACTTGGACATTTACTCCGATTATTAAAAATAAGACCACTCAGTATTTAGCGAAAGCAAACGATACGATCGAGCCTGTAGAGATTAGCATTGCCGGCAATGCTTTTTTTATGAACTATGATTTATTGATAGATTACCAGGAAGATAAGTTGCAAGTACGCATAGAAGACAAAATGTACCTGGTGAACCAAGACGTGATGATTAATGAGTCGACTATGATTAAGTATGGTTTAGACGTGGGGTTTATAACCTTAACTATTATTAAACAGACGCTATAAAAGAAGCGGAGAATTAACATGAATACACCTCCTAAAGATATTAAAATTGGCATCAGTAGCTGTCTTTTGGGTGAAAATGTGCGCTTTGATTCGGGGCATAAAAAGAATGCTTATATCACCGGGGTGCTATTGGATTATTTCAAATTCGTACCTTTTTGTCCTGAAGTCAAGATTGGTTTAGGTATCCCCCGTGAGCCCATCCGTTTAGTGAATATCAATGACGAAACCCATTGTATTGGCACCAAAAATAAAGAATTGAATGTTACCCAAGCGTTAAAGGATACCGCAGAAGATCAGCACCATTGGCATACCGACCTCTGTGGATATATTTTAAAGAAAGACTCGCCAAGCTGTGGCATGGCTAGGGTGAAGCTTTATAGTAGTGCGGATTCGAAAAACAATCATTCTACTAAAGATGGCATTGGCATTTATGCCCAGCGTTTAATGGAAAACTTTCCATTTTTACCAGTAGAAGAAGAGGGACGCTTAACCGATGCCCATCTGCGTGAAAATTTCATTCAGCGAGTCTATATTTATTCACGTTGGAGAGACCTGTGTGAAAGCGGCCTAAATTGGTCAAAGCTTCAAGACTTTCATGCGAACCATAAATACATATTTATGAGTCACGACCAGCTGAAAGCTAAAGAATTGGGGGCCTTACTTGCTGATACCAAAGATAAAGATATTGAACAGTTGGCAATGGTCTATCTTGAGAAGATGACAATATTATTGAAAATTACCGCTTCAAGAAAAAAACATGTCAATACCCTGCATCATATCCAAGGGTATCTTAAAAAGAGTTTAGACAGTGATGATAAAGCGGAACTGAAAGAATTAATTGATGGTTATCAAAAAGGGCTATTACCTCTTATTGTACCTATTACGTTATTAAGGCATCACTTTAGACGATGCCCTAATGAATATATAACACGATCTTTCTATATGGATCCGCATCCTGGAGAAATGATGTTATTGAATAATATTTGAAGCCTATAACCTGACCATAGCAGACCGCAGTCGGCAATCAATTTAGACAGGCAGGGAATAGGTGGTGCACGAATGATGTGATTTATCTTGAATAAAGATCGGTTGCCAATCACTTAACAGCAGTTTACTCTTGTGCGCTTTATGATCAATGCAGTTTGTAGACAAATCGCTAGGGTTGGTATGCACATAAGAACATTCGTTAGCACCATGATATTAACCGCCTCGCTCGTTGCTTGTGGAGGTGGTAATTCATCTTCAGAGCCCACTGCAATACCACCAGTGATAGACCCTCCCGTTATACCGGTAGAAGGTATTCCAACCAATACCATCAGTCATGCCTATTTCCGTGACCAAGATGCTGGCAGCCATAAGCTTGCAGGTATTGTGACGATCGAAGCCAGCCAAAGTGACCCTGCTGCCGATTCTCTCTGGGTTTATTGGGCTGATGAACAAGGTAATAAAATAGACAGTACGTTAGACAATGAAGGTTTAGATGCCTTTATTAAAACAAGTCCAGAATCTGTTTACGATATTACTATTCCTGCTGGAACAAACATCCCAAGTAATACCTCGGCCTTTATCATTTATCCCAGCAATGAAAAAGGTCTAGCGCTTGAAGGTACTCTGATAAAATTCCACGATTTCATCGGTAATACTCAGCTTTCAGGTCCTGGGGGAAATTATCTTTTCCCTTGGTATTACGGACAGGCGCCCGATACGGGGGTTGATATTGAAGGATTTGATGTCACTTATACCCAGCTGCGCGACACAATATCCATTCATCGTAGTCAGTCAGGCTTATGTTCTTTCGATAATGGCTTAGTGAGTATTATCGACATGAACTATGAGCGGGATACCGCATGGGAAGCGGGGTCAAGCAATGGCACCATTACCCAAGCGAACATAGCCGATGATAATTTATTCCCGGTTTACCAATATGCTTGTGCAGAAAGTCCAGTTAATACACATCGCTATGTCGGGGATGAGGGTGGCGCTTGGTTATATTCAACCATTAATGATGCCATGTTTTATGGAACTCTTGTCTACGATACTTTTGTTAAATACCTAGGTGAGCCACCGATAAATGACAAGCTTCGCATACGGGTTCACTATGGCAGCATGAGTATCCCCACAGGTTATTGGGATGGCGCCTATGCTACTTTTGGTGACGGCGTTGCTTTACAGCTTTCAGCCTCATCCCTTGATTCTATAGGTCATGAAATAGGCCATGGGGTATTGAACCGAATCATGGGGGTCGATTTCTTTCAAACTGATCTCAGGAAAAGCTTTAGAACTTTGCATGAAGCCTTCAGCGACATCTCTGGTGTTATGGCGTGGTATGAATATGTCGAACAGGTTGGTGAGTACAAAGGTGAAACCAACTATTGGCTACACGGTGAAGAAAATCTAGGCCGCACACGTAAACTCGATCAAATTGTTACGGAATACGGCGCGCTCGAAAGTATGCTTGATTACGACGAAAGCGAACCGGATTATTACCTCAGTATTGGCATGTTTACTTACCCATTTTATTTATTGCAACAGCAGTGGGGAATGGAAGCGGCTTATAACTTATACGTCGCTGCTGCCAGAAACTGTTGGACCGCTACCATGGACCATACAGAAATCGCTGAATGTTTAAAGCAACAAGCTGCACTCGTCTCGAATGAAAAATCAGACGATGTAGTCGCCGCGTTTAAAGTCGTAAAAATCAAATTATTCGACGAAGGTGTGTTAAGTCATTACACCTTTGAAAAATCAAAACTGCGTACACAATTTACAGATGATAGTCGCAGTACTGGTGAAGTCATTGCCTGGCACTGGGACTTTGGCGATGGTCAAACGTCAACTGAACAAAACCCGCAACATACTTATGCCGCTGCTGGGAATTATCAGGTGAAACTAAGGGTAGAGGATTCATTAAATGATCTAGACAACTTTACTCGAACGGTTTCGGTTACTGACCAATATTGTTATATCACTACAGGCCTAGTGGCGGATAATGATATCGGCCAAGTAATAATAAATGGCACTGATATAGATTTTGATGCCGACAAATCAGATTATCGAACTTTAAATCCCATTGCATTAATCGATCCCAATAATAGGGTTCTGAATATAAATATTACCGGTGCAAGTAATATCGCAGTTGCGAAAACAACAAAATGGACAGTCTGGTTAGATATAGACGACGATGGATTTTATACAACAGATGAAATTGTGAGTGTTGAAACTATTGCCGCAGGCCAGTCTTATGGTTGGAATACTAGTATCGATTTAACCAACTTTATTGCGGATGCGAATGTGATCGCAGGGGAAGCCAAATTCATACGGCTCGTCGGTGAAAATAGTTATAGTGATGCATGTTCTTCTGCAGTGGGTGAAGCATTTGATGTCAGGGTGACTTGGTAAGTGTAGAGCTTGCCACAATCACCCAGAAGAATACTTCGCTATAAAAATAACGAATTTCTACAATCATACTAAAGCCTCTAAGGTGTAGTGACTTACAAATAGATTTACTAACAGATAGTCACTCACACAGTTAGGTAACAGCTTTGAATAATTTTACAGATAAAGTCGTATTAATTACCGGTGCGGGCAACGGCATTGGTCGTACAACAGCACTAGCTTTCGCCCAACAAGGTGCCAGTGTTGTGGTCGCCGATATGAGCCGCAGCGCGGGTGAAGAAACCACAGCTCTCATTACACAAGCGGGTGGTACAGCGAGCTTTATTCTTTGTGATGTCACCAAAGACCAAGATGTTCAATCTATGGTTGCTGGCACACTAGAGATCTACGGCAAGCTCGATATAGCCTTTAATAATGCCGGTATCGAAATTGAATCAAGCAAATTGGCCGATGGCGATGAGGCCACCTACGATAAAATAATGGACGTTAACGTGAAAGGCGTTTGGCGTTGCATGAAATATCAAATCCCAGCATTACTTAAGCAATCCACATCAGCCATCGTTAATACTGCATCCATTGCAGGTTTAGGTGCCGCGCCGAAGATGAGTATCTACAGCGCCAGTAAACACGCGGTAATCGGGCTCACTAAATCGGCCGCAGTTGAATACGGTAAAAAGGGCTTGCGAGTTAATGCGATTTGCCCAGCGGTGATTGATACCGAAATGTTTAAGCGTGCAACAGAGAACGATCCACAAAAAGAGCAATACGTAAAAAGCCTTCATCCCGTTGGCCGTATTGGCCAGCCAGAAGAAGTTGCTGCTTCAGTCTTGTATTTATGTTCCGACCTAGCAGGTTTTACCACAGGTGTAGCATTACCCATTGATGGCGGCGCTACCGCTATTTAGCGTCTGTAGGTATATCTAGCTATCAGGGCTGTAGTTGCTAGGATATCTTCATATAAATTTCGTCTTTATTATTCCGCTTGCGTCTTAGTTATTAAAGAAAGTATTCACAACTAACTAAGAACAAGTGAGGATGATTGAATGATTCACCGAGTAAAAAAATCACTGAACCTAAAAGTAGCAATCATTGCTGCCAGCCTTTGGAGCCTGCGGGATCTCATGTATTTGCCTTGAGTAAAGTTCTGATTAATATTCAGCGTGATATGAAGAATAAATTGATTGCAAATGCCAATGTGTAAATGCCTTAAATTCTAGAATAGATTTCATAACTGTGGATAATCTTTAATCAAGAAGACCTTAAACGTGATTGCCTATGTCATTCGGGGGAGGTTTGTATGAACTATCTTGTACTGACGATTAAGTTGAAATAAAAAAGGCCATACTACAAAGTATGGCCTTTTCAGAAGCAGGTTTTCAACAAAAGAGATTACATATCTTGTTGAATAATCTTCTCGATATTACGCTCAGCCAAAGCTGAAATAGTTAACGCCGGGTTAACGGCTCCTGTCGAACCATTAACCATCGCACCGTCCATAACATACAAACCGTCATAACCGTGTACACGGCCATAAGCATCAGTCGCCTTACCCAGAACAACACCACCCAATGGGTGAGCGGTAAAGCTTGCTTGCACATCATCAATAAGACCCGGCATACCCGGTACGCCCAAACTTGCATCGGCAATTTTAGTATTAATCGCACGGGTCGCTTCAATCGCTTCATCGTTGCCGTTTTTAGGCCACAATAAATCACACGAATCCGTTTCTGCGTTGTATTCAAACTTAGCGCGGTTTTTCGTATCGTATACCATGCTCAACGAAGCAATAATGCCGGCGTTAACAGGCACTTGAATCGCGTACCAATTTTCCAGCGTCACTGGCATATTAAAAGATGCATCATGAATTTTACTGGCCGATGGCGCAGCTTGAGTAAGACCCCAAGAAGGTGCAAGGGAACGGATAGCCGCAGCATCACCGTTTGTTCCCCAGCCTTCACCAACATGCTCATTCAAGTTGGGTAAATCCCCACGCTCACGAGCACGCAGTAATAACTCAGTGGTACCAATGGAGCCCGCTGCCATAAACAAACGGCCACAGCTTAAAGTATAGGTATCAAGAACTTCACCCATCGGATCCATTTGTTCAACTTCAACTAGATAAATACCATTGGCATCTTGGCTAATGCCTTTAACCTGTGTACCGGAATACACTTTAGTAAAACCGCTTTCTTCAGCGTATTTTAAATAGTTTTGTGTTACATCAAACTTAGCACCGTTAGCATTGCCGTGGTTACTTTCACCTACAGTAGCTGAACGACGATTCCAGAAGTAGGACTCTTTACGCACAACATCCCAGTTCCAAATACCATCGATGGGTTCAGGAGAATAACCCGCAGCACGGGCTTGATCATCCCAAACACGAGAATGCCCCCAAGCGGATTTGCGATATAAATAATCCGGTAGCGGGCTAAGATTTAGCATTTCTTTTACGCGCGGATAAAAAGTATCGCGCATCTCTTCATAATCAACATTGTCGGCAAAAATCTCTTCAAAGTATTTGCGTTCGGGTTGAATCATCACCCCAGTAAATACTTTTGAACCACCGCCGACACACGCACCACGCCAAACAGAAATATGTTCGTAATCGGTTACGTCTAAAATCCCAGCAAACTTATCAAAACTAAAACTCAAACCCGTTAGGTGAGTAATCTCAGTTCTATGCCAATACGCTCTGCCATCTGGGGCAAAATCACCTGAGTGAATATCCCGACTATGATCCATAGGCCAGCGCAGGCCACGTTCTAAAACCGTTGTTTCAATTCCCGCTTGCGCTAAACGATAAGCAGAAATAGCACCACCAAAACCAGAACCAATTACCAACGCAGGAGTATAAGCAGGAGGCTTAGCAACGGGGTCGAATACTTCTGGGATACAAGAACGGTACTTTTCTTCGGGAGTATGAGCAGAGGTTTTACTGGTGATAACAGGTAATACCGTTGCAGCACTTGCGGTACCCGCAGCTTTAAGAAATGATCTACGTTTCATCTTTTTGAACCTTTTAATCCTTTAACTTCAACTCGACGGTGAGAACTCTTAAAAGAATAAATATTATAATAATTTAATTAATTCTCTGTGACAGCGCAGCTTAATTTCTAGATGAAAACTCCGTCACATCAAATCAAGGCGCGCATATAATCAAAAATAAAAGGTGAAAGCAATAAAATTAGAGTAAATGCTCAGTTTTGCATGTTTTATGAACAGTTGGCCGTATTGGCCAACTAGAAATCGAGCAGGTATCGCAGTAAAAAACTAATTTAGGACTATGTTACCAAGTTCATCACTCATCGATGTTTTTTCATCAACTCGCTTACCCGTTACAGCGTGATAAGCCAGGCCCGTCATCACCTTTTTGAAAACGCCTTTCATCATAGGGCTCATCAATAGAGTTCCCATTAACCAACCCAGTGGGCCACCTTTCACGATAAAGTCAGACGACATAAAAAGCTCGCTCGTATTAGCATCAATCTTTGTCACGCGCATTTCTGCAATCATACTTATTAACAGATATGGATATTCAGAAAGTTCCATCTTATAGCCTTGGCCTTGATTAAATTCAATAATCTCTTCAACTAAGCTCGAGCCATCATTAAATGTACACTTACGTTTAGCGCCTAAGCCAGACTTGATATCACCGACGATAGGGGATGATTTAATCGTCGTGGCGAAGTTTTCGATACCATTATAATTTTCAAGTACCTGCCAAATTTTCTCTGCAGAAACATTCACTTTTAGTGTTCTTTCAATATGATGAGCCATAATAAATTACCTTTTTAAATTAATTGATTTTGTTGAGTGAGTTGGTTTTATTCAGTCACTCGCGAGTAAGCCGCGAATAATGACCTCAACCGAGGCGGTTAAATTTTTCTCATAATCTGGCTTCATGTCTTTGAATGGTTCGAGCTGATAAATCTTATGCAGCGCGTCGTTTTGCTTAGATTCCGCGGCCCAATAATTGCCCGAGGCGGCAAAGCTCAGAGTCAAAAAGCGAAAAGCTTTTTCTTCTTCAATTTCCGGGTAGATTTTGCTGATCTCTACCGCCAGTTGATAAAGCAAGGTCATCGACCGTGTTTTAAATTCCAGCAACTGCTCATAAGAGCTATTCGCCTCAAGCGAGATAAATAGGATGGTGGTTAAATCCAAAAACTGCGGATGCGGTGTGTGTGAGGCAACCCAGGTTTGGGCAAACTCACTGACATCGGGATTCTGCTTAAGGGCTCGTAATTTCTGGGTACAGTCCTCAGACCAATCTTCAAATAGACTCTTAAAAATATTCAAGAAGATTTCTTCTTTCGAGCTGAAGTAACGGTACATATTGGATTTAGTAAACCCAGCCTCAGAGGCAATCGCGTTGAAGCTGACCCCCTCATAACCTTTCTCTTTAAACAAAGTAAAGGCCGCTTGATAGATAGCCTCTTTTCTCTCGTTCTTCTTATCGTCTGTACGTGCGCGTTGCCAATTCATATATTTCACATAAGTAACTACTGGTCTCTTATTTGTATATTAAGAGACCAGTAGTCTTTTGTCAATACGATAGATCAAATAAAATACAGCGCTTTGTTAATGAGGCGCTTACTTACTCGCTCATTCGATGGGGTAACCCAGCTGAATCCATTCGGGTAAGCCGGAATGGCTCACACAGGTCATATTATCCAGCCCGAGAATAGACAGGTTAGTCAGTGCGGTTTGAGATCTGCGGCCAGAATGGCAGTAGAGATATACAAGGTCATAGTCTTTCAGAGTATTTAAGTATTGTGGCTCGTCCCCCAAAGGGATGTTTTGGCTGCCGGGTACATGCCCAGTAGCGTATTCTTCAACAGTGCGATTATCAATGATCAAGGTATTGTTGGATTGCCCTTTTACTTGATGTTCTTCGTGCTGTTGCCAGATCTCATATAACGACTGCATCGAGAACTCCTCGTGGATATATGCATCTGGGCGAAAGTTAATCCCACAATTCGTATAGCAGGTACAGCCTCATTGATTTTTTTGGCAGCGCTAGATTTAAGTTCTGCATAACCTGAAAAATAGTCAAAAATATAGTGGTCGCTGTCGTTTTAGAATAAATTTCTATCGGTATTAAATCCCTTGGTTAACTTTTTTTTCTGCTAATATTTTATCTACAAACCATTGCGCTGCCCGACCGGGATTCGTACTGTGCCATGCACAAAATTGTTGAGTAACGGGAGCATCTTTCTCAATTTCCAATTCAATCAATTCACCACTGTCTAATAGCGGTTGTATTTTGTGTTTGGGCAAAAAACCTACCCCAATGCCTTGCAGCTGTGCCTGAATTTTTTGCTCCATATTTGCTACTCGTAACCTAGGTCTAGCGGTTAAACTTCTGTGTGGACGAATCGGGGATTGAGTAGCTGAGTCACGTATCACAATTGAAACATAAGGCTCAATATCATGCTCGGTTAAGGGGAGGGGAAGGCTCGTTAAGGGATGGTCCTTCGCGACGACAAATAGCCATTGGGTATTAAGAATGCTTTCAAACTGAATACCCGCTATCGCACTGACGGGGGGCGGGCCACCAATGGTAATATCGGCTCGCTGTTCAATAATGGCTTCTAGCGTTCCTCCCATAACTTCTTCAGTGATATTGACTTGTACGCCACTATTCAGTTGTTGAAATTCAGTCAGGATAGAATAGAAGCGCTGAATATCCCATACGGTATCGATGGCAATATTCAGCTCAGCTTCCCAGCCACTATTGACTTGATGGGCACTGTTCACTACCTCTTGAGCGGCGACCAATAACTGTCGGCCCTGATCTAACAAAACTTGCCCCGCTGGGGTTAATACCGAACGTCTTCCCGCGCGTTTGAATATCGCAAAGCCCAAGTCCTCTTCTAGCTTCTGCACGGTATAGGTCACAGTAGAAGGCACCCGAAACAAAGCCTGAGCTGCGCTAGCAAAGCTGCCCTTGCGGTCTATGGCATCCAATACCGTTAAGGCGTCTAGCGTGAGTTTCATGAGGCTCCGTTCCTTCTTTTTATGTTTTTCTAGTTGATCTGATAACTGTTCAGTAAATTCGAACTAATAGATCAATATTACCCGATTTTTTAATTATATGTACTTCCTATAATAGCTTTAACAGTTTGAATAGCTCGAACAAATAACTAAATAATTAATCGAATTAACCGCCAAATAAGGCAGGGACATATCAAATGAACATATTATCTCGTGACAGCTTACCTCGTGGTGGATTTGCCGGAATAGAAGAAACCCGCCTTGTGAAAGATGCTCAAATTGGTGGCAAAGCCGATACTTGGGATGGCTTAGGCAGCTTTGTTTATTTGGCCGATGCGCGCTATGTACCTTTTGGTGAATCGGGTATGCACCCTCATCTAGAAGTAGACGTCATTACCATTATGCTAGAAGGGCGCCTTACCCATGAAGGTTCTATGGAGCACGGCCAATCCATGGTCGCCAACCAAGCGCAAGTCCAGCGTGCGGGGGGAGAAGGCTTTGATCATAATGAAATTAACCCCGACGAAAGCCGTACTCGTTTATTACAAGTATGGGCATTGCCAGAAACTGCAGGCAGCTCAGCGGGTTATAAAATCTACGATACCAATGATGGTCAGCTACACCGCATTTATGGCGGCAACTCAGAGCAAAGCAAAAACTTCGATAGCCATACTGTGATCGATACCGGTTTGGTATATAAAGATTTTGTAGTAAAGCGCACAAGGGAAACACTGATCTACGTAGTTAACGGAGAAGCCATAATAAATGGGCAAGTGGTTAAAGATGGCGACTTAATACGTGCCGATGTTATAGACCTTAAAGTGATCAGCGAAGAGGCGCACTTAACACTGATTAGCCTTGATAATTAACCAAGCGAATATACAGCCATGAAAATAAGGAATTTCTACAAACCAAGCAAAGCCCTTAAGGTTCATTCATCGATTTTTTAATCAAGGATGAGCCATGAGTAACGTACCCGAAGGTTTTGAACCCATATTTAGAAGCAGCCCTTTTTTAGACTTACTTGGCCCAATATATAATCAGAAAACAGAAACTGAATTGCGTATTGGGCTAAGAGCTGAGAAGAAACATTGCAATGCTAGAGACCAAGTTCACGGCGGCGTTTTCAGCAGCCTTGCAGATATTGCGCTGGGTTATAACGCGGCTTTTCAAGGTCAAGAACCTGTGCCTATGGTGACAGCCAGCCTTAATATAGATTATGCTGGTTCCGCAAAGCTAGGAGACTGGATAGAAATATCAGTCGATGTGCAAAAGGTTGGCAGAAACATGGCTTTTGCCAACAGCTATTTTTACGTTGATTCAAAACGTATTGCCCGAGCCAGCGCCGTCTTTAATGTGATTAGTTCATAACAAAAGGAAATCTACACAGCATGGAAAAGTTATTTAATTGGGTGCAAAAATACTCAACAGGAAAAATCGTAAGTGGTTTATTTGCATTAACCATGGTCGTTTATATTTCAATGCTGTCTTATTCTATTCCTGCGGTATCTGCATTTGCCCCTGAACTTCCGCTATTTGATTTATCGCCTACCGGCTATAACTTTACCTATGCTAATGAACTATTAAGCACATTAGGTACAGAAGGTCGTCATCTATACTTAACAACACAGCTGCCGCTAGATTTTATTTACCCAGGTTTGTTTGCCATCACCTATGCGTTATTACTGGTTTGGTTATTCAAAAAAACATTCAAAGCAGACTCTAAAATATACAGTATTTCAGTGGTTCCTTTTTTGGCCGGTAGTTTCGATTACATGGAAAACATATTCATTATAAAAATGATTAACTCATATCCTAACCTGCAAGAGACAACCGTAGAGGCTGCCAATGTATTCACAATACTAAAAAGCGGTTTTACTACGGTATTTTTTGTCTTGTTACTAGTCGGGTTTGTATTGCTACTAAAGCAAAAAATAACGGCATCACGTGGCTGATAACATGCAGGAATAACAGAATGCTCAACCTAGATGAAAGTGTTCTTAATACACTGTTTCTTATGCCAAATGATTGAAGTTGACATTAGTTTTTTCATCGACTAAATCTTTCGTGAATGACTCGCATCATTGCAATATTAGGCCTACTCTTAATAAAGGTGCCAAAGCCCTTTCATATTTGACATCATAAGAGTCTTTCTTTGTTTAAATTCAGCATTAAACAGTGCAGTGTCATGTTGCTTGGTTATCTATTTACGACCTTGTGTTTGGCTACATCCAATGAAAATCTAACCACCGATAGCCACATCAGCGATAGCCACATCATCGAGATCAGCAATAACAGTGAGCCAATTATTGTGGGGTCTGTCGTCGATATTTATGAGGACTCGACAGCTGAATTGACCCTGTTCGAAATACAGAGTACTGCTAGTAAAGAATGGTTTAACAGTACGCTCGGTACGCCAAATTTTAGCTATACCTCTTCGGTTTATTGGTTTAAAGGCCATATCAAAAATACGGGTTTTCGTCGTTTAAATGGCCTAATTGAAATCGCCAATCCCTTATTAAATGATATTGAGTACTATTTTATTATTGATAATGAGGTAAGCCATTACTACCTTTCTGGTAGTCAACATCCCTTTGACGATCGATTTTTACCACACCGAAATTTTTTATTCCCATTTAACTTAAATGAAAATGAAGCGGGCATATTTTATATTCGCGTGAAATCTAAAGGGTCTCTGCAGGTTCCGATTGTTGTATCCCCTGATCTTAAATATATTGAGTACGACCAAGTTGATTTGTCAGGAAAATCCGCTTATTACGGCATAGTGTTAGCCATCATTCTTTTCAATCTTTTCTTATTTTTTTCATTACGAGAACGGGTATATATTTTTTATGTATTATTTATTGCTGGCTTTGCTATTCAGCAATTCTCTATGCATGGATTTATGACAGCCAATCTTTTTCCTAATGTGCCTGTTGTTCAAGAATACAGCGCAATATTTTTCATGCCGTTCGGCTTATTTTTCACGGTTATGTTTACTCAGACCTTTTTAAAACTCTCGCAAACTTCTCCGCGAATCTCGAAGCTATATCAAGGTTATGCGGTTGTCAGTGTATTACTTACCCTAGGGGTATTCTTTTTAGACTACGTGACTATCGGAAAAATGGTGGTTATGTATACCGTTCTTGTATCAATCAGCTGTGCTTTAGTCGGCCCCTACTTATGGTTTAAGGGCCATACGATTGCACGCCTCTATAGTGTAGCTTGGCTATTTTTAACCGCTGGAACCGCCATCTTTGCGTTAAACAAATTAGGCATTATTCCGCGAACTGGCTTAACTGAAAATGGTTTGTTATTTGGCTCTGCTGCCGAAGCTATTATATTATCACTGGCATTGGCAGATCGCTTAAACATAGAGCGTAAGCGACGTTATCATGCACAAGAGAATGCGTTGAAAGAAACTCAGCATAGACAAATAGCCGAAGATCGATTGATTCATCGTGCTTTGCATCACACAGTGACGGGTATGCCTAATCGAGCGCATTTTGAAAGTTGGTTTAATAATAATATAACCTCGGAAAAGCATCGTAATAGTTTCGTTTTTGGTTTAATTCATTTGAATAGATTTCATGAGATCAATCAAACACTGGGACACAAGCTTGCGGATGGGTTATTCACAAAAATTGCTTTTCAGCTTAATTCGCTCATGGAGAAAAATAAAGAATTTATACCGTTTGAAACATCAGCAAAGGATACATCTTATTGCACCATCATTGCAGGGGTTCATATCGGCTTTGCGATGGACTTAAGTATAGGAGAAAACCCATATGCTTCGATTAAACAACTATTAGATGCTGTAAATGAACCCATTGATTATCAAGAAATGCTCATTGATGTTGGAGCGTCGTGTGGTTGGGCTATTTATGATAATGATGTGGAAACCCCAGCCAGTTTGATTCGTAATGCATTGGTCGCCATCGATGTAGGCTATAGTAAACATTCAAATATTACCCAGTACAGCCAAGCAATTAATCCCTACAGTGAAAAGCGTTTAACTCTAGTAGGTGAGCTGCGTTATGCACTGGAAAATAATAAATTGGCATTGTATTTTCAGCCACAGCTATCCCTTAAAAGTAACAAACCGATCAGTATGGAAGCCTTATTACGCTGGTTCCACCCTGAACATGGAGCCATTCCTCCGGATGAATTTATCTTAATGGCCGAGCAATCTGGCATCATCAACCCATTAACCCAGTGGGTGATCAATGAAGCATTAAGCAAAATTGCAATTTTGAATGGAATGGGCATCGAGCAGCATGTAGCGATTAACATCTCTGCGGTGAATTTACGAGATGTTCAATTTCCAAGTAGGGTATTAGCGTTATTGGAAAAACATAATGTTAAAAGTTCTCAGCTAACCTTAGAAGTCACCGAAACAGCCATGATGAATGACCCTGAACTGGCACTCTCGGTATTGCATGAGTTAAGTAATTTAGGAGTAAGGCTTTCAATTGATGATTATGGAACGGGTCATTCATCTCTTGCTTATATTAAGCGTTTACCAGTACAAGAAATTAAAATTGATCGATCGTTTGTAATGGGTATGAATCAATCAAAAGACGACAATATCATCGTTAAAACAACGGTTAATATGTGTCATGACCTAGGTTTAGAAGTGGTCGCAGAAGGTGTTGAAACCCTAGATATTCAAGACAGCCTAAAGATCATGAACTGTGATTATATTCAAGGCTACGGCTTATGCTACCCATTACCGTTCGATAAATTGGTTTGTTGGATGCAAGACACTCTTAAATCCTAAGGCGGAGTATTTATGGCACATAAACTAGAGACCAATAAGAAAAGTGCAGTAGCGTTTTATCGTATGGCCTACTTAGGCGAGCCCGCAAAAGCCGTTGCACAATATGTGGGTGATGATTACATACAACATAACCCCGCAGTTGGTGATGGTAAGCAGGCTTTTATAGACTATTTCGAAGAAATGCACCGTGATTACGCTGACAAAAGCATAGAGTTTGTTAGAGTGATAGCAGAGGGGGGCCTAGTCTCATTGCATACACACCAAACATGGCCGGGTAATGATGAATACGTGACCATGGATTTTTTCCGATTTGATCCGTACGGAAAAATAGTAGAGCACTGGGATGCGATTCAACAGATTCCATCAGAATCGAAGAATAACAATACTATGTATTAGAGGCGACTCGTCGCTATTATTTGGCCTTATCGTGATTTAGGCTTATCACTATGACCATACATGTTTTCAAACTCTGGAATTCGCTGCTCCCAAATAGGAGCTTCGGTTCCAAGTAATTCTTTTAATGTCTCAATAAACAACCGAGATTTCAGCGGCAAATCCCTGTGGGGATAAACAACGTAAAATGTACCGTAATCAGCCAAGTTCAGGTGCGTCATAATAGGAACGAGCTTGCCTTCGAGTATCTCGTTTTCAATCATTTGTGCCGTGGCAACAGTTAGCATATTCCCTTCTTTTGCCGTATCGACCAGCATCTCTAGCTCGTTAACCTTGTAGGTGCCATTAAGCTGAATATGGGCTTCTTTTCCTTTCTCATCTTGGTATTTTATTTTATCAATCAGTAAGCCAGAGGCCGAATAAACAACCGCGGGTAGCTGCTCTAACTCGGCAATGGTTTTAGGTTCGCCATAACGTTTTAGAAAATCAGGAGAGGCGACAATTAATAGTCTATTCCTCGCCAGCTTTCTTGCGATCAGGTTAGAATCTTTTGGCTCACCAGAGCGAATTCCTAGATCATAGTGTTCTGCCACCATATCCGCGATCCGATCTTCTAAGCGCAGTTCAATATTAATAGCGGGATACTTCCGCTGAAATACCATCACGGCTTTTTGCACATAGCGTCGGCCAAACTCATTAACACTGGTTATTCTCAAAGACCCGATAGGCTCAGAATGGTAATGCTGTGCGCGAACCTGTGTTTCGTTAAGTAGGGTACGTAAACGCTGAGCTTGCCCCAAAACTTCATTGCCAGCGGTTGTTAATGAAAGCGACCGAGTTGTTCTATTAAGCAAGCGCACGCCTAGCTCGGTCTCGAGCTTACTGATCTGCTTCGATACCACAGACCTATTCACCTGGCGTTGTTCAGCCGCTGCGACAAAAGAGCCCGTTTCAATAACTTCCAGCAGTAATAGCATGCGACCAGCTAAATCCATTGGGATTTCTCGTTTTCAATGATGACCATTGATAATTATTGGTGCCTATATGGCACCAATATAGTCCCATAAAGGTTATTTTTCATCATCTATGTCGCCAGTATATTAGTTACATCACATCAAGCACGCCATGTTGGCTGCTTAGATTCAGTGCAAAAAGAGGAATATACGATGAGCAAACTTACAGTCAACACAAACGCCGGAATCGCCCATGTTGCAATCGATAATGCGCCGATCCACCTACTAACCCTAGATCTTATCAATGAACTGAATGCTTACATCTTATCGTTAAAAGACGATCGTGATACCAAAGCCGTGGTATTCAGCTCTAGCGATAGTGCATTTTTTCTAGCGCATTTAGACATCACATTAATCAACGGCACGCCTGCGGTGCAGGCGGGTAGCATTGAATTCAGCCATTTAATTAGCAACATCAAATCGATGAATCAGCTCTCGATTGCGGTAGTGGATGGCGTAGCACGGGGCGGTGGTAATGAATTTGTGATGGCGTGTGATTTAGCGTTCGGAACCGAAAATGCCGCATTTGCTCAACCTGAAATATTCATCAATATTCCAACCGGTGGCCAAGGTGCCGTTCAGTTTGCACGCCGCATGGGTAAAAACAAAGCACTGCAAGCCTTGTTAACAGGGGTCGACTTTACGGCTGAACAAGCTGAGGCGTTAAATATCATTACTCAGTATGTGCCAAAAGCAGAATTGGACAATGTACTTGAGCCATTATTGGCGATTGTCGGTAACTTAGAAGTACGAGACATTATTATGTACAAAGAGATTGTTGCCGCTTCTTTAAAAGATGAGGAGGCCGGTGCAGAGCTAGAACTTCGTTATTTTCTTGAACGTGCTAAAGAAGAAAAAACCCAGACTATTATCACCACGTACTTAAAGCATGGTGGCCAGACCGTTCGTGAAGCGGAAGACATTCAAGGGATCTTTGCTGATACGGCTCAAGAACTAAGTAGTTAGTACATAGGTGAAGATCAAGGGTGCTATACACGACGCTCTTGATCTTAATACACGACAGCTATCTAGCCCTCAGTCACAGTTTCTCAGTAAGATCCGTCTCTGTATCATGCTGCTTAAAACCAGTTAGCCTAGCTCTTTAGCCTGATACAAATTTAATGCCAATGTGGTTACTCTTCTACGCGTTTACCTGTAGGACCAAAAGCAATTAAATAAGGAAATTAAAGTTGGCTACAATTAATACATCTGGCTCGGGGCGCCCGAACAAGAATGAGCATTACTCTGATGGATCGGTAATTCAATACAATGTATTCCCAAACGCAATTGAGAGTGAAAAGGCAAGATTAAGAAAAATTACCGATGCTTACGATATCATTAATAAGCTCGATCAAAAGATTGATTTACAAGGCCCATGTAATAATTATTTTAGAACACTGCCAAAAGGTAAAACATTTCGTCACTTCTGGCGAGATAACAGTATCTTTATAAATTATTCGCCTTCAACCGCCCATGGTTTCTATGGGGCAATGCATAGTAATTTTAAAGATATTTCGATAACAGCATGGTGCCTAGACAATACTAATGTCTGGATGATTGCTGCAACTATCGTCCATGAGTTTGCTCATATTGCCGGTGCTTTAGGGTATCCCTCTCACGCAGCAGAAAAATCAGCTGATATGTGCGGATTTAAACAACAGTATAATCCTAATATTCTTGGATCTATTAAGCGCTTAGGAAATTATCTTGAACAAATTGCATAAACTTAATGTTTGGACGCTATTAATTGCATCGTTAACACTTGCCCCGTTAACGAATAGTTATGCAGAAGGAGTAAGCTTAAAGAAAGCTCTTGCTAATAAAGCCCTATTTACCTTGCTGCATCATGATAATGGCAAGGCGGGTAGCTTAAATATCGTCAGTGTTGCTGAGTCTCAAAAGAATGCACTGAAGGGGAATGATCGACTTGCGGGTTATCCCATAAATGGAGCGTTACAAAGTTTAGAAAAAGAAAAGTCTCTTCAACTGGCTAATATCTTTCTGGATGAAAGCAACTACGTATATTTGAATAAACGCTGTGCCAACCAAGCGTTCAATGGCATTCGTTTCACTTCTGGAAATGACTCGGTTGAGATAGTGATTGGAACCCCTTGTAATCAAGTTCTCGCCGTTTCTAAGCATGAAAATGAAACTCAGTGGTGGGGTGGTATCTTAAATGGCGCAGTGACAGAAAAGGTTTTAACGCTATTAACCGTTGAAAGTGAATAAATAATACTGTCAGATAGATTGAAATGATGTCTTCAGTGAATCTGAAGGCATCATCTATATTAATTTCGTTTCAATCGTCCTTTAAAGCCTCCTTTAAAGCCTCTATAGCGCTTCAATCAACACCTCGGCACTCACCACCTTTGCATAAGCAAAACCCAGCCCAGCCATAAACGCCGCATGAACCTGAGCCGCAGGCACGGCCACCCCATCAAACTCCAAATCCATCGTCGCGCATGCATCATGGGCCACTGCACATTCATAGCCAAAATCAGCCGCCGCACGGGTCACCGCATCAATACACATATGCGTCATAGCCCCCACAATCACCAGCTTATTCACCCCGGCTTCATCCAATACCTTTTTAAGCTCGGTATCGCGGAAGCTATTAATCTGCTGCTTAACGATAACCACTTCATTATCTTGCGCAGCGACCGATGGGTGAATCTGAGCGCCTTCAGAATTTGGTAAAAAGAACGGCGCCTCGTTGGTAGGAAACTCATGGCGAACATGAATCACAGGTAAGCCCTGATCACGAAATTCGGCTAATAACTTAGCGCCTTGCTCGGCCGCCGCTTCCGTAGCGACCAAAGGATTTTTAGCCTCCGTATAGGTCGGGAAATAATCGTTTTGGAAATCGATTAACAGTAGGGCTGTCTTGTCCTTAGTATTTACAGTGTTCATAGTTTTGCCTTCTTCTATATTAAATAAGATGTCTGTCGGCTTGTGACCGTGAAGCTATTATTGCCAATGTCAGCGCAATGCACTAAAGTCAAAACGGGCATAAAACAGGCAAAATCGGCCAGTTGTGGAAAGAAGGGTAAAAAGCATGAAAATACAAATAGTTAACTACCCAGGCGCCATGCAAACCGCAACGCAGGGCCTGTATGAAATGTTTATATTAGCCAATCGCATTGCAGAAGAGCATGGCCTAACAGAACGCTTCGACATGCAGATAATAAAAGTCCCAGACTTAGCGCAGGCAAAAAGCAAAAACCACATCATCATCTTGCCGCCCAACATCGTCGACGAATATTACCTAACCCCTGAAGCAGAACTTAACCGCTGGATCGTAAAACAACACAAGCAAGGCGCGGTGATCTGTGCAGTTTGTGCAGGGGCGTTTATATTAGCCAATACTGGGCTACTCAATAATCGCCCAGCAACCACCCATTGGGGATTGTCTGACCAACTACAAACACTATTCACTGAAGTAGAGGTTAACGCCGAAAAAATCATCATCAACGACGGCGACCTAATCACCGCCGGTGGCTTAATGTCTTGGATGGACTTAGGGCTAGAGCTGGTGGCCCAGTTTTTAACCCCCGCAGTCATGCGCCAGTTAGGAAAGTTCTTAATCATCGATACCGCCCCCAGAGAGCAGCGCTACTACCAAAGCTTTAACCCAAGGCTCGATCATGGCGACGACGTAATACATAAAACTCAAACCCACATACAAGCCAAATTCCATACTCGCCTAACTGTGGCATCGCTAGCAAAAAAGAGCCATCTATCTGAGCGCACCTTTGCCCGCCACTTTATTCAAGCAACAGGGTTTAAAGCGAATGAATACCTACAGCGCCTTAGAATCCAGAAAGCGTGTGAGTTATTAGAATCAACCAAGAAGACATTTGAGGTGATTGCCTATGACGTGGGTTATGAAGATGTGAGCGCGTGCCGTAAATCGTTTGTGAAGATTATTGGCTTAACGCCGAAGGAGTTTCGGAGGAGGTTTGTGTGAATATTGTCCCGATAAAACGGACACCTAATTTTCCCTTCGATTAGGTGCCCAATTAAATCTCTACTTATGCAACACAGTATTGCAGGCCTAGCTTTATGCATTCGATGCATATCTTTAGGCCGTTAGAGATTGAGTCTGTGTATAAGTCGATTATGGTGTTTACCATTGGCTTGGTTGAGGTATTTGTGAAGCTTTAGTGGATTATTTAACTCAGCCTAATTTCTTATTTTATTAGAAACAAATACCGTATTCATTGTTCTACTTGACCCCTTTTTTCAATTTCGTCAAGATGCATGAAATTTTAGTATAGGGATAAAGGATTATGCCAGAGAATATTGATTACAAATTTCTAAGTGATCTAGAGGGTGGTAGTAAAACGTCTGGATACGTACCTGCTGCGGGCGTAAGTAAGAGTGGCGTTACTATTGCGACAGGCTTTGATCTTGGTCAGCGTAGTGAATCTGATTTGACAACGCTTGGTTTGAACAAAATATTAATTAAGAAGTTGAAACCCTGTTTAGGAAAAAATCTAAAACTGCAGTTGATTACCTAAAGGATAATGCACTAGTAATCACTGTTGAAAATGCAACGCTTATAGATAAAGCTGTTAAATCGGCTCATATAGCATCTCTAAAGGCAAAGTATAACGCTTCAACTCATAATGCAGACAAAAAGAAGTTTTCTGATTTACCAGATGAAGCTCAAACAGTTATTGCTTCAGTTTCTTTTCAATATGGTACGAATTTGAATTCTGCAACACCTAATTTCTGGAAGGCTGTGTCATCTCAGGATTGGGATGAATCAATCATACTGCTTAAAAAATTTGGTGACTCTTACCCCACTAGAAGAAAGAAAGAAGCTACCTTGCTAGAGAAAATTAAGAAATGAGACTAATCAAGTTATCTTCGGCTGTTATATTACTGGTATTAATATCATGTACTTCAACACAGGTTGTTGGTCAAAAATATATTACTTCTTCTCCTGTTCTTTTAGCCTATGAAGACTATTTATTTAGCATGAAAGAACAAAGGTTACCTGTTGAATTTAATGACGGAGTTCAAGTAGAAAATTGTAATGAATACATTCTATTGAAATCTGAAACCGTGTTGGTTGAGACCGAAAGCAATTTTTTGGCTTCGCAAAATTACGTGATGTGTGAAACGTTATCAATTATTAAGAAATCGGAAGATTTTCAAAAGATAAGTCTATTACCTATTAAAATCGGTGAAGCTTTAGCTAAACAAATTGATCTCCGTTCATTTAGATCATCGCTCTTCAAGCGAGCAAACGAAAATGCTTATACGCTGGATGCGATTTCTAAAGGGGCTTTAGAAATTTCTGATTATGGTGTTGTGTTAGAGTCTGACAACTGGTTCTTTGAATTACAAGTTGTTGCACGTATTGATGCGAATTCTGATGGAGTAGAAGATTGGCTTATTTGGGTTTCAGATAGAGCCAAGATGGGATCTTACAATACTTTTAAAGGTTATATTGCCTATGGAGTAGAGGACGAAATAGGTTTATCTTTAAATAAATTATAAGTACTTATAATATTTTAAATAGATGGGTTCTTATTTAAAACCGTCATTCCTACGGAAGGAAAATTTGATAAAGTGAATTTGGCCACCTAATTAAATTTGTCATATTTAACACCAAGCACCTAGCGGTAACTTGGTGTTTCTCATTCTCACTTATGCAACCCACCCAACCCCACAACCGCATTAACAAATATCTCCATCTGCACTTCAGGTGGATTCGCTTCAGGAATCAACAAACCACGTTGCACCGCTTCACGCTGGCCAATGCGTTCGTACCATGCAATTAAGTTTGCGTGCTTTGTACTCTTACCTGTGGCTAATTCCAACATCTCACCAATAGGATGAACAAACGCCATTCTCACCCAAGGGAAAAAGGCAATGTCGGCTATGGAGTATTCGTCTCCGGCAAAATACTCATGACCTTCTAATAACGTATTCAGTACGTTGAATAAACGGTTCACTTCTTGAGCGTAGCGCTGTGTTGCAACCGGGTGTTCGTTATTCCAAGCGCCGCCCCATACCAGCAATTGGCCACAGTTTGGGCCTAGGCCGCTCATTTGAAGCATCAGCATCTCGATGACTTTGGTGCGCTTTAGCAGGTCTTTGGGTAGCAAGGTGCCTGACTTCTCGGCTAGGTAAAACAATATTGCGCCCGACTCGCTGACGATCACTTCGCTGTCTTTTAGTAGTGGGATCTTCTGGTTGGGATTCATGGTCGTAAATTCTGGACGGGTATTCGCGCCGTCGTTTAAGCCTTTATGAACCTTGTATTGTAGGCCTAGCTCTTCTAGTGCGATGGATATCTTTAGGCCGTTGGGGGTAGCATCTGTGTATAAGTCGATCATCTTTTTTCTCTTTCGCTTACGGTTGATCAAAGTATACGGAGAGAACATTTAGTGAATAGTCCACATATATGCGTTTGCGTGTTGCATTTATGCAGAGTGCATCAATATGAATCCCAAGATAGGTTATGCAGTAAAAACCTAAACTGTTAAAGTTAAGTCCATAGGACAGAACCAATAGCTTTACACCTTAGGACTATTTATGGATTTACCGATTTCAGTCAAAATTTCGTTAACGTCTGCATTTGTATTTTTCATGCTTGCGTTATGCACAGGCGTGTGGAAATACAGCCTGATGACCAAGTCAGAAAAAGGCCAGTCGCGATATTATGTTGATATCGCGCACCGTTCTTCTTTTCTATACGCCTATGCGGCTTTGCTGCTGGCAGTTTTTGCTTATTTAAGTCAGTTTCCAGAATGGCTTAATACACTCGCCGTGGTGGGGTCTGTATTTTTCTATTTGGCGGCGGTCCTTGGCTATGTTTATCAAGGCATTATAAATAAAACCAGCAATCAAATACGGGCTACTATTCGTAAAGAGCCTTCTTCAACCCCTATGTGGTTAACTCATCTTTTTACCTTCAGTTTAATTTTGGCTGAAATTGGTGGGGCTTTGATTTTAGGCATGGGGGCCATGCTGGCGATTTGGGTATAAAAGTATGAGCTCTACTAATTTTCCACCTAATATCAGTACCGCTGATAAAGTTATTCTATTTGATGGTGTCTGCAAGCTCTGTAATATTTGGAGTAATTTTATAATTAAGCATGATCATCAGCATGTTTTTAAGTTGTGCAGTGTGCAATCAAAAGAAGGAGAGAAGATACTGAAGCATTTTGGTTTATCCACAGAGGTATACGAAAGCATGCTGTATGTGGAAGGGAAGCAATGTTATCAACAGAGTGATGCCTTCTTTCAGGTGATAGCTAAGCTTGGCAATCCGTGGAAATTGGCCTGTATATTTGTGATTATTCCTAAGCCTATACGAAACTGGTTATACGACCGTATCGCACTAAACCGTTATCGCTTATTCGGTAAGTATGACGTGTGTCTGCTCCCCACGGCTGATCACGAGGCCCGATATTTAAATGAAAAATAATCCTTTATTGCTAGTAATGGTTATGGGCATGTTCATGAGTGCAAAATTGATAAAGGTAATGTGACGTTTCAAGATTCTCCTTGCTCTGGCTACTTTGCTTAAGAATCGTCATGAGGAAAATTGTGCGGTAATTTGAGTCGGAAAATCAATTTTCCAGTATGCTAGTGCCTAAATATGATTCAACAGCGATAACTGCTAATTAAAAGTATCAAACGAAGATTTTACCTATGTTAAACAATGGATTTAAGCGCGCTTACTTATTCATCTTACCCGGTTTGTTAATGGCCATGACGGGGGTGGGTGTTGGGGACTTGGCGACCGCAGGTTTTACCGGCGCTCAGTTAGGTACGACTGTTTTGTGGGCTATTTTATTGGGTGGGTTGTTTAAGTTCATTCTAACTGAGGGCATCGCTCGTTGGCAGTTGGCTTCTAATACTTCGATTATTCAAGGTGTGGTTCAGCACCTACGTAAACCCTTTATCGTTTTTATGTTGTTGTATTTTGTGCCTTGGTGCTGGTTTGTCGGTGGTGCGTTAATTAATGCAGCGGGGGTTGCGGGCAAAGAGCTGTTGTTATTATTGGGCTTTGAAGTAACTAAAGCGCAAGCGGGTATTGCCCACAGTCTTATAGCCTTGGCCTTATTGGCTTTGGGCCGTCAGGCCATCTTTAATCGCGTGATGAGTCTTTTAGCGGTTATTTTATTTGCTACGGTTCTTAGTTGCGTTTTGTTTGTGCCGGTTCAGCCGATGGATATTATTTCGGGCTTGTTTATTCCTCAATTACCTGCGCAGCCTGGAGCATTGAGTTGGACTTTAGCTTTGATGGGGGGGGTTGGCGGTACGTTAACTATTATTTGTTATGGTTATTGGTTAGCGGCTAGCCAGCGTAAGGGAATGCAAGGTTTAAGATCTAGCCGTTGGGATATCGCGATTAGTTACGGGTTAACCTGCTTATTTGGTATTGCCATGGTAATTATTGGCTCGGTGGCTGTACAGCAGGGCAAGGGGCTAAGTTTGTTATTAAGCATTAGCCAGTATTTCACTCAGCAGATTAATCCACTAATGGGTATACTTTTTTTAGTCGGAGCTTGGGCGGCGATATTTTCGAGTTTATTGGGAGTATGGCAAGCCGTGCCTTTGATTTATGCTGATGCAGTACACAGCTTTAAAGGCATTAAGATTCCGTTGAATCAATTACCTAAATCATTTTCATATAAGTTGTGGTTGGGTCTGTTAGCAATCTTGCCAATGTTGTCGCTGGAAATCCCCTTTAAAGAAATTCAAAAACTCTACTCTGTGGTTGGAGCATTTTTTATGCCGATATTAGCGCTAACCTTATTGTGGCTCAATAATCGGCAGGTAGATTCAGAATTTAAGAACAGCCTAGTAACCAATATTGGATTGATATTGGTTACTATCTTTTTTGTCGCGGCTTCTTTGTATAAGTATCGTGAATTTCTATTATTCTGATAAAGTAGAAAGTACTCTTAATTAGCGTAGTATTGATTTTTATGGAGAGACTATGAATTCAATTAACCCTAAGAAATTATTATCCAGTAAATGGACTGCTGTAGCCCCTATGGATAAAGAGAAACACTTTATTATTTCGGATGTAGAGTTTGATGAAAATAATGAGGTAATGTCTTGTACCATAGAAGCAATCATGACAAAACGATCTCAGGAGATTGATTGGCATGATCTAAAAGACGATACTTGTTGGGTTTATGGCTGGAAATAGTGTTAGCGGGGTCGTTTGGCTTCCAGTTGTAGTATTTTTTTATGAATAATTTCTGCCTCATTCGTAATGAGAGAGTAGGATCTTATATCACCATTTCTTTGAGCTTGCATCGCTTCCTCTAATTTTTTCATGTATGCCTTTTTCAGTTTCTTAATCGGATTTGTTTTAAATAGAAACATGGGATATCTCCAATAAATGATTTTTAATTATGTGTTTTTGACGGTCTAATTACCAAGCAATCTTTTTACCTTGCCAATCAATGTAGTCAACCTTACCATCAAATTTTAAATGCTTACTCTGGGTTAATTCAAATAGCTGTTCAGCAACAAACTGGGTTGTGAATAGCTTATCTTTAGGAATATTTCTTTGAAATGGTTTCGATAATTGAGTATCGGTTGTACCTGGATGAAATAATAACAGTTTGGTATTTTTTGCCCGTCTAAAAAGTTCAATAGCTGCGGTTTGAAATAGCATGTTTAGTGCTGCTTTAGAGGCTCTATAGGTATACCAACCACCGAGTTGATTATCTTCTATACTGCCGACTCGGGCACTGAGTGCCGTGATTGTACAGTTAGTCGTATGGTTTAATAGCGGCAGAAGGCTTTGTAAACATAATAAAGGTATAAGCGTATTCGATTGCATTAATTCACTGAAATATTCATTGTTGATGTCTTCTAACTTCTTTTCAGGCATGTTTCTAGCATAGTGCAGTTGTCCATTGAATATGATGACTTGATGTAATTCAATATGAGACTGCTTTAATATTAAAACGATATTCGCCAAGTTCGATATTGAATAATCTGTTTCGAAATGGCTATCACAATGACTATTCAAAATTTTCGATGAACTAATAGAAATCATATTGAAGTCGGTTTTAAGCGATTTTATATATTCAATGTAACTCTGAGCTATGGCACTGCTCGCTCCAAATAGAATAATAGTTTTCATTGGATTACTTTATCCATAGTAAATACATTAATGCGTTGTCTTATTAACTTTACGCAGATACATCGTTTATGGATCTTTTCTGAACAAGTATTTAAAAATAGCCTTATAAAAAACTTACAAAACTCAAGTGATCCATTATTTTTCTAACGCGTAAGTTGCTATACACACTACGGAGGAAAAGAAATGAACACTACAAAGAAAAATTGCCTAACTGCATTATTATCGGTATTTTTAGTCGCGTGTAATGATAGCGATAATGATAATACGAGCTCGGCTTACGTTAGAATTTTGCATGCATCACCGGATGCTCCCAATGTTGATGTATTGGTAGACGGCTCACAAGTATTGGCTGATGTGTCTTACCAACAAGGGTCTGGCTATTTAAAAGTAGATGCCGGAGCACGTGATATTAGTTTGAGAGTCAGCGGTACAGAAACAATTGCGTTAGAAAATACACTGACATTAGCTTCTAATGGATATTATTCTGTCATTGCGCAAGATAATGTGGCTTCGTTAGAACTCGAGGTATTAGACGATACGTCTAGAACGGGTAATGATTCAACTGACCTTACTGTCGTGCATGCCTCTACTGTAGCTGGTAATGTTGATATTTATGTAACAGCAGATGGCGTTGAATTACCTGCGACAGCTACGTTGGAAAATGTACCCTTTGACGCGAATGCATCATTAGCCAATGTCGCCAACGGTGATTATCAAGTTCGTTTAACGGCAGCGGGCTCTACCGACGTTGTTTACAACTCTTCGACACTTGCGGTTGCCAGTGATGTAACTGCTGTGGCAGTCAATAGTATTCAAGGTGTATCTCCTGCCAGTTTACTGATCTGGACAAATTCTGTGATGTCTGTTCTTGATGCAACCGCGGAAGTTCGAATTGTTCATGCCGTAGATGCTGTGACGGTTGACGTGTTTGCCGGAGGTGCGGAACTACTATCCGATTTCGATTATAAAGACTCGACGGTTGGTATTACAGGGGCCAGTGCAACGGGTTATTTAACTGTCGCTGCGGGTAATTTAGCGGTGGCAATTGCGGCGGCTGATCAAGGTATTGGTAATGCTTTACCGACGCTATCAGGTACATTGTCATTGGAACGCGGCGTCTCTTATACCGTCATTGCTGCTGGCTCAGTGAGTGCGTTATCAGATACCCAGCTGATTGTTTTAACTGATGATCGTAAAGGTACAGACGATGCAGATGTCCGCTTAGTACATGCCTCAGCGGCTTCAGCCGCAGATCCTGTCGATATTTTTGTCGCTGCGGCGGGTGCTGATATTAGTATGGCTACTCCTAATTTCGCGGATGTCGTAATCGGCCAAAATACCGGTTATACCGCCTTGGATGGGGCATTAGCCTATGATGTGGTTATTGCTGCTGATGGCACTACGGCTGCGGCTGTACCGGGAACTGCAAATTTAAATTTTGGTACAGATACGGTCACTACAGCCATTGCAATTGGTAACTCTGTTCCTAATTTGGAAGCGATTATACTAAACGATAAACGTTGATCATTATTCTGCTCTTCTAAGCACGGGCTTGGCTCGTGCTTTTTTATGTCTCTTAATTATTTTTATCTTATTTTATTTTTTTGTGAACCTTTTGAAGTGTATTTGCGTAAGGACTTATAGCTGGCGATTTAAATCGTAAATATTTCTGCGAGCGATTAATTATTTTTTATCAAAAGAGGGAGGCTCTATGCCCCAGTATACTGCACCACTTAATGACATGAGCTTTGTTCTATTTGACGTATTGAAAGCACAGGATCTGAGCTTGTGCCCAGGTTTTGAAGATGCGAATGAAGAAATGATTCGCGCTGTAATGGATGAAGCGTCCAAGTTAGCTGAGAATATTTTACAGCCTATTAACCAGTCTGGTGATATAGAAGGCTGTCATTTCGACCCTGAGACTAAATTAGTTACAACACCCAAGGGCTTTAAAGAAGCGTATAAAGCGTTTGCCGAAGGTGGATGGTCTGGGTTGTCTGCCTCACCTGAATACGGTGGCCAAGGCCTGCCGCATTTAATAAAAATTGTCGTTGATGAGATGGCTTGCTCGACGAACCTATCGATGGGTATGTACCCAGGTTTAAGTCATGGCGCTATCGATGCGTTAACCTTGCACGCCAGCGATGAATTAAAAGATAAGTATCTACCTAATTTAATATCTGGTGAATGGACCGGCACTATGTGCTTGACCGAACCGCAATGTGGTACTGACTTAGGATTAGTGCGAACTAAGGCGGAACCTCAAGCGGATGGCAGTTATGAAATATCAGGAACTAAAATTTGGATTACCGGTGGTGAGCAAGACTTAGTGGATAATATTGTTCACCTCGTACTGGCGAAATTACCGGGCGCTCCGGATTCTAGTAAAGGTATTTCATTATTTTTGGTGCCTAAGTTTTTAGAAGACGGCACACGTAATCCAGCATTTTGTGGTGGCCTAGAACATAAAATGGGTATTAAAGCATCAGCAACTTGCGTGATGAATTTTGAAAATGCGAAAGGTTGGCTGATTGGTAAAGAAAATGAAGGCCTTAAGTGCATGTTCACTATGATGAATTCTGCGCGCATCATGGTAGGGGTTCAAGGGTTAGGTTTAGCAGAAAAGGCGTATCAAATCAGTTTGGGCTTTGCCAAAGAACGCTTACAATCTCGCTCACTGACAGGTCCTAAAAGCCCTGATGAAAAAGCCGATGCCATTATTGTTCATCCCGATGTTCGCCGCATGTTAACTCAACAAAAAGTGTTCTTAGAAGGCGCTCGTTGCATGGCTTACTGGACGGGAATGAATCTTGATTTAGCAGAAAAACACCCAGATAGCGAAGTACGTGAAGAAGCTGATGATATTGTGCAAATCATGACGCCGATTGTGAAAGCCTACTTAACCGATGAAGGTTACTTTTCTACTGACCAAGCGTTACAAAGCATGGGAGGCGCTGGTTTCACTCAAGACTGGGAAGTTGAACAATTATTACGTGATGGGCGTATTGCGCGTATTTATGAAGGCACAAACGGTATTCAATCATTAGATTTGGTTGGGCGTAAGCTGATGATTAAAGGCGGGCGCTTACCGAAAACCTATTTTAGAGTGATGCATAGGATATTAGCCAATGTAGAAACAGATGAGCACAAGCACGATTGCAAAGGGTTATTGAATACACTTCAAAATAGTTTGATGTGGTTAGCCGGTAATGCGGTGCAAGATGCTGATGTTCTTGGTTCAGCTGCAACCCCAGTATTAAAATTATTTTCTTTAACAACTATGGCTGTGATGTGGGCGAACATGGCGAATATCGCTGCAAAGGATTTAAATTCTGGTAAATATTCACAAGATTTTTATCAAGGTAAAATGAAAGCGGCTGATCACTTCTTTAGAACGGCTAAGGCACAAGCGGAATTATTGCACGCTGATATTACCGCCGGTAAAGAGTCTTTGATGAATTTTACTGAAGATCAGTTTTGAGCTGATTCTGAGTTTAAAAAATTTGATTAACGTATCTTAATAAAAGCTTTATAGCCTTAGCTATAAGGCTTTTATTTTGCCAGCTCTCTAAGGAAATCAACTGACTTATGGTATAGCTGTCTGGTGCGTTCTAAACTTACGCCGATTTGCGGGGCTATTTCAGCGAAGGTGAGGCTGTCAGTGATACCGATACCATGATAAAGAGTAATGATTTTTTGTTGCCGCAGCGGTAATTTTTCAAGCCATTTTTTTAATTGTTCAGTATCGTTAATATTTAGCATCTCGTTATTCGAATACGATTTTGAGTATGCTGATGAGCTTTCTTCATCATTTATATCTTCAGATCTCAGTACTTCTTCTAGCATTAAACCCTCTTCGTAATGCGATGAACTTATTGAAACCGTTAAGTTGGTAATATGATTCACGGCAATGATATGTTCTTTTTTATATCCTGTGAGGGTCTGTAGTTGCTCTAAAGTTGGTTGTTTTTCATGGCGGCTATAAAAGTCGTATTTAGTCGATTCTATTTTGAAGATACGATCACCGATATTGATAGGTATTCGTATTGCACTTCGCTTTTGGCTAAGTGCTTGTTTAACCGCTTGTTGAATCCACCAATAGGCATAGGTGGTAAAGCGATAGCCTTTGTGAAAATTGTATTTTTCGGCTGCTTTGATTAATCCTAACGAGCCTTCTTGAATCAGCTCTTCTGTATCAACTCCTTTTCCAGTAAAGCGTTTTGCGATGTGCATTACCAGCCGAATATTACCTCGAACTAATTGATTACGATATTTTATGTAATCATTTTTTAATGAATTGACCAGCTTTTTTAAAGGGATTTCTATTTTATTTGCCTGTGCTAGCAGAAATTCAAAAACATAGGAACGATCACACTGTAGTCTTATTAGGCTAATGGATAAGCTTTTCTGTGTAACGCCTGTATTGAGGTTTGATACTTTGAAATGCTTTGATAATAACCATAGATCGTATTGCGTTAAAAAATCGTCAAGCACGGAAGAGGTTTGATGTTGCGCCAGTAGAATATCGTTAACTTGAGCAAGCAAATTTTCTTGCACTAATAATACTTGGGCAAGCCGTTCCATTGCCTGGTCCATTGCTTGTGCGATGGACGCTTCTTTTTCAGCACTTAGGACTTGCAGTTTAGGGTAATGTAGAATTAATTGGTTCACTTCCTCTGAATTCATCTCTTGTGCCTTTTTAATCGTATGTTAGCTATACGATTTAAAAACCTATTTGGATGCTTAATAGTTGTTGGGAACGACGATTATTGGATTGCAACTCGAGTGATACGCTATTGCAAAGTCATCTAGCAACATCTAGTAGTATATGGAGATTGGAAAGTTTGCGATAATAGTCCACAAGTTAAAACACAATGATTTGTTGGTAGGTGAATAAGTTGAAGAGTGAAGAAAACCGTTGGACGACTTGTTCTCAGTGCCTTGGGCGTGGCAAAAAAAGTAAGCGCCTACGAAAAAAAGTAAGGCTGGCTTATCAACGCGCTCTAGAAGCCTTTGAAAAATCCAATCATGAAGGCCCTGCACCTGCCCGCCCTAAGGCGCATCTAGATAACTGTAGCCAGTGTAATGGTTGCGGCTTACAGCCTGTTACAGCTGATAACTCTTCCGACAGCTCTGCCGATTGCGAACACTACCCTCATGTCGCTATTATTGGTGGCGGTATCGGTGGTGTGGCGCTGGCGGTGGCTTGCTCCCATCGTGGCATTCCTTTTACCCTTTATGAACGCGATAGTGGTTTTGGTGCTCGATCTCAGGGCTATGGACTGACGTTACAGCAGGCGAGTCGGGCGATTGAGGGTCTAGGGATTTTCTCTTTAGCCGAAGGCGTTGTTTCAACACGTCATGTGGTTCATAACACTGAAGGCAAGATGATCGGGGAGTGGGGCATCAGAAAATGGTGCGCTGGCAAGAGTGAGTCGGATAATCGAGCAGCACCGAAGCGGACCAATATCCATATCTCCCGTCAGTTATTGCGTTTAGCCATGATCGAGCAGCTAGGCGGTCACGATAAAATAACCTGGGGACATCAGCTTGTTGATTTTAAAGTAGCTGATGCCAGTGCGACTGAAGGGAAGGGGGTTGAGTTAACTTTCCAAATTGATGGCGAAATCAAAACCGCTCATGCCGATCTTGTAGTGGGTGCCGATGGCATTCGTAGTACGGTGCGTCGATTATTGATTGGTGAAGAGGCTTCTCCGTTACGCTATTTAGACTGTATTGTGATTTTGGGGATTTGCCCTTTAGCCGCCATTGAATCTGAAAATGAGACCTTATTGGATTCGGCCACGGTATTCCAAACCGCTAATGGTAACGAGCGCATCTATATCATGCCTTATACCACCGATTCGGTGATGTGGCAGCTGAGTTTTCCGATGGCAGAAGAGGATGCTAAAGCGTTGAGCGCAAAAGGGCCTGAAGCTCTGAAAGAAGAAGCCCTTAAACGCTGTCAGTGGCACGATCCTATTCCACAGATTTTATCCGTGACTCAGGCAACGGAAGTATCGGGTTATCCGGTTTATGATCGTGCTTCTCTTACTCCCGAGTTATTGCAGCAGGGTAAGCAGGTGACATTGATTGGTGATGCGGCTCATCCTATGAGTCCGTTTAAAGGGCAGGGGGCGAATCAGGGTTTATTGGATGCGTTAGCACTCGCCCGGGGTATCACTATGCATTGTCGTCCACAATCGAATTGGCGAGACGCGGGTATTCGAGAGCGAGTACTCAACGAAACGGAAGCTGAAATGTTGGAGCGCAGTGCTAAGAAGGCAAAAGAATCTGCAGAGGCTGCTGAATTTTTGCATTCTGATGTAGTTTTGCACGAAAGCAATGAACCTAGGGGACGGTACTTGAAAGGGCAAGATTCAAAGGCGCTAGATGACAGGGATAATACCGATGCTTAGATTTGAATGCTGTAATGTTAAAAACTGTGTGCCTGAGTTGATTGCTTTGGGTAATAACAATATGAAGATGTGGAACATCTTTCAATGGTTAGCTCAGCATGATGAATTGCAGTATGGTACTCAAGCAGAAATTGTTAAACTGTATGTGGATGAAGAGCTCGTTGGTTATAGTTTGTTTGAAAATTACCAAGCCCGCCGCGAGAAGGTAATAAGGTTTCAAGGCGCTAGCTATCAAGAATTAGGTGTTATTCATTTTATCACTCTCGAAGATCATCGTAATAAAGGCTATGCTACTCAGCTAGCCAGTGCTATGTATAGCGATGTTATTGAACCGATGTTAACGTCTTATCGGGGCAGTGAGAGTCATTATGTTTATGTACTTGCTACCGGACGTGCTGCGCCATTGATGGAACGTACTGATATTCCCTCGGTAAATTTAATTAAGCATTTCTATTCGGATGCTAGCTTTGAAATGAAGGTTGTTGATTATTTAGCCAAGCAATGATCAAAATAATGGGCTTCATGATTAAAGGGGGGATTCAAAAGAAGAACAGCCCCTCACCATTTTTAAATGGTAATGAACCTAAGACTAAAGTAAAAAATATGTATTAGGCTAGGTATTTAAAATAAGAATAGTGGTTTATATAGGAAGATAAAATGATCTCACATACAACGCTAGGGACCAATGATCTTGATAAAGCGGGTTCTTTCTATAATGAAATATTGTCCATAATGGGTGCCACTAAAATATATGAATCCGAAAAAGTGATTTTTTGGGAGTTTGAAGATGGTGGTGCGAAGTTAGCAATCAGCATGACATATAATGAAGAACCCGCGACTCATGGTAACGGCACTATGGTTGCATTGAGTTTGAATAGTAATGATAAAGTGAATGAGGTTTATGCAAAAGCTTTAATCTTAGGAGGGGCCTGTGAAGGTGAACCTGGGAAAAGAAATGATGGTGCATTTTATGGCGCCTATTTTAGAGATTTGGATGGCAACAAAATAGCTGTATTTCACCGCTGATACAAAAGCATAAGACTGCTGTATCATTATTGGCTATATGACATTGATATGATGATTTATTTAATACTGGTTTAGAAAAATGATTGTTATGAAATTAAACATTATATTTATTACACTGTTCTTCGTGGGCTGTTCTTCAGTTCCCGCTTATATTCCTGAAAAAGAACAAC
>Ga0209495_1000123_pt1 | contig 59243 bp, 58 predicted proteins | sample EN1Hudsemesocosm_FD_184629 | JGI IMG/M metagenome (GOLD analysis project Ga0209495, IMG submission 184629) | Methane-oxidizing microbial communities from mesocosms in the Hudson Canyon - EN1E Hudson Canyon (SPAdes) (version 2) | ecosystem: Environmental > Aquatic > Marine > Cold seeps | place...
TCCCCTTGTAATTTTGCTCTTAATTGATCTGCACTATGCTCAGTACTAAAAGCACCGACCTGAAGATATAAGCCCACAGGACCACTTGAGCGCGATGCATCAGCTCTCTCAGTAACAGGCGTTGTTGCGACTTTGCCATTAGTAATGACACGAAGCTCCACCATGCCTGTACCTTTACCAATAATGCCGAGTTTCGTAGCCGCACTATATGATAAATCAATCAAACGATTGCCATGAAATGGACCTCGGTCATTCACCTTAACAATCACTTTTTTACCATTACTTAAATTAGTAACTTCTAAGTAACTTGGTAATGGCAAGGTTTTATGTGCTGCTGTCATGGCATACATATCGTACGTTTCACCACTGGAAGTTCGTCGCCCATGGAATTTTTTACCATACCACGAAGCAATACCTTTCTCATGATAGCCACGACTGGTTTTTAAGGTGTAATAACGCTTACCAAACACTTCATAATGATCTGGATTACCATATTTACTTCGAGGTTCATCTCGAGGAACGGCATTAGGGACATTTGAAACATCAGGTGCATTTCTTGGTGCACTGTCTTTAGAACCTATCGTTCCACATGCCACTAGGGTAAGTAGGAACATGACAATGCTCAGCTTTTTTAATAGCATCATTTTTGTAGCGACTCATATTGTTGGCGAATCGCATCCGCCAACTGTGTCACAGCCATTGCATACATTCGACTGTGATTATATCGAGTAATGCTATAAAAATTCTGTCGGGCTAACCAATACTCTTCACCATTTTTCTGGGTTAAAGAAATAATGGCAATAGAATCTTGCCCACTAGGAAGTCCGTTTAATGACACGCCAGCAGTAGACAATTCTTCACGTGTGAGACTCGGTTTATAACCTTTCTTTATTAAAGCGGTGACTTCTTGGCCTGCAAACTTAGTTCTATGGGTAATGCTTTCGCCGGCGACCCAACCATGGCGCTTAAGATAATTAGCAATACTCCCAATCGCATCAACACGATTAGTCCAAATATCACGCAGCCCATCATTATCAAAGTCGACCGCATATGCACGATAACTACTTGGCATGAACTGTCCTAATCCCATGGCACCCGCATATGAACCGATAGGGGTAAGCCGTGATTTATTTTCTTCTCGGGTAAGCAATAAAAAGTGCTCTAATTCACTACGAAAGAATTTTCTTCTTGGCGGATAACGAAATGCTAATGTCGATAAAGCATCTACAACGCGGTAGCCACCAACATTACCGCCATAACGTGTCTCAACACCTAATATTGCAATGATGACTTCTGCAGGAACACCATATTTGTTTTCGGCATCAGCCAAAGTTTGAGCATATTCCTGCCAGAATTTGACGCCCCCCTTGATACGTTTATCTGTAATAAATATTTTACGGTAGTCATACCAAGGTTTACTTTTTTCTGCGGGACGAGAAATCGCTTTAAGAATAGAGTCCTTAACCTCTACCTCAGAAAATAACGCATGTAATTTCTTGTTATCAAAACCATGCTTTGATTCCATTTCAGCAATAAACTTTTCTATTCCTGGCAATTCAGAATTAGCATAAACAGGCATCATTCCTAATAGTAAAATAAGTGTTGCAGTTATATTCTTCACGGTGACATCATCCTTCGATGGGTATGGATAGACATTAGGATACCGAAGCCAGCAAGTAAGGTCACCATTGATGTGCCTCCATAACTAACTAAGGGTAACGGTACGCCTACTACAGGCAATAATCCCGTCACCATCCCGACATTAACAAATACATAGACCAAGAAAGTCATCGAAATACTCCCGGCCAATAATCGCGCAAAACTTGTTTGGGCCTGACTCGCAATATACAAGCCTCTTCCGGCGATAAATAAATACAATATGAGTAAGCCCCCAACACCTAACAAGCCGAACTCTTCTGCAATAACAGAGAAGATGAAATCCGTTGACCGCTCAGGTAAAAAAGCCAAATGAGACTGTGTTCCTTCCAACCAACCTCGGCCAAATAAACCACCTGAACCAATAGCTATTTTTGATTGAATGATATGGTAACCCGCTCCTAATGGATCATTTTCAGGGTTTAAAAATGTTAATACACGTTTCTTCTGATAATCATGCATCACATACCACAACACCGGTAACGCTGATGTACAGACAGTTATAAACCCAATAATGATTCGCCAAGAAATTCCAGATAAAAAGATAACTATCAAACCAGAGCTCGCAATCAATAATGAGGTACCCAAGTCAGGCTGTTTAGCAATTAATAGTGATGGCACAATGACCATGACTAACGCTATTATCAACCTTGAAATAGAAGGTGCTAATGGCCGCTCGGCTAGATAAGTAGCAACAAGTAACGGGACAGCTAACTTCATTATCTCTGATGGTTGGAAACGAAAGAAACCTAAATCTAACCAGCGTTGAGCACCTTTACCCTCGTGACCAAAAGCCAATACGGCAATAAGTAATACTAAACCCGCACCATAAACCCAATAAGAAAAATCGCGCATTCGATCAGGATGAACGTTTGCAAGAAATAGTAGAACAAAAAAGGCTGCCGCCATTCTGGTTAGCTGTCTCACCATCAATGCTGAACTTTGATCACCGGCACTATATAAAATCATCAGGCCAGCACCTAACAAGGACAGTAGCCCCAACAATAAAATAGCATCAATATGGATCTTTCTTAAGGCGTTGGTTATGCTCCACCGCTGAGGATTTGATCCATCATAAATTAGACTACTCATCAGCGCTTATCCCAAAGTATTGGTCTAATATTTTTCGAGCAACCGGTGCTGCAGTTCGACTACCACTTCCCCCATTTTCCACCACAACAGCAATCACTATTTCAGGGTTGTCAGCAGGTGCAAAAGCAATGAATAGAGCATGGTCGTGCAGTTTTTTTGCTAAGGTTTCAGCATCATATTTTTCGTCTTGTTTAATTCCAAATACTTGGGCAGTACCTGTCTTACCAGCGATTTTAAATGGTAGACCTTTACCTACATGACGTGCAGTACCCCGCGTACCATGCGTTACTTCAATCATTGAATCAATAACCGCTTCCCAATGCTCACTCTTATCCATCGCTAATCCATCTGCTTTTTTAGGTGCAATCAGTTGTAACTCACTTTCACCACTATTGCGACTTGCTCGCGCCACTTGCGGACTAATATCAACGCCTCTCATTGCTAGTGTTGCTGTTGCATGGGCAAGTTGAATAGGTGTGGTTTGGTTAAAGCCTTGACCGATTCCAGAGATAACGGTTTCACCTGGGTACCATGCTTTATTACGTGTCGTTCGCTTCCACTCACTCGATGGCGACAGTCCTTTACTTTCACTAGGGACATCAATACCGGTGCGGTGTCCAAAGCCAAAGATATCTAAAAAATCATGTAATGGATCAATGCCTAAGGCATGAGCAAGATCATAAAAATAAACATCGCAAGATTGTGCGATGGAGGTTTTCAAATCCACCTTACCATGGCCATGTGACTTCCAACATCGATAACGATGATCTTGGCCAGGCAATTTAAACCAGCCAGGACAAAAACTTTGCGTTTGTTCATTAATCAAACCAAGCTCTAAACCAGCTAAAGCCACAAAAGGCTTAAGTGTTGAACCTGGCGGATAATGGCCTCGTAGACTTCTATCGAAAAGAGGTCTATCCAGCGAGTCTCGTAACACAGAGTAATCTTTAGTACTAATTCCAGATACAAATAGGTTAGGATCAAAGTCAGGCTTACTCACCATTGCCAATACACCACCGGTCTGTGGTTCAAGCACAACGACAGCACCGTTAAAATCTCCTAATGCTTCAGATGCCACACGCTGTAAATTCACATCCAAATGTAAGAATAAGTCTTTTCCGGCAGTAGATGGAACACTGTGTAACTCACGTACTATTCGACCTTTTACATTTGTTTCAACTTGTCGGTAACCTACTTGACCGTGTAACAATTCTTCATAATATCGTTCAATCCCTGTTTTACCAATTTGCTGTGTGCCTTTGTAGTCTTGTTGATCAATTCGCTTTAAATCACGCTCATTAATCCTTCCGACATAACCTATTGTATGCGCGAATAATGCACCTTGTGGATAATGCCGAATCAAACGACCGACAACGTCAACGCCAGGAAAGTGGTGTCTATTAACAGAAAACACAGCAACTTCTTGCTCTGTTAAACGCTGACGAAAAACAAATTGTCTAAATCCGCGTTGAGATTTAATACGTTTCTTAATGGTTACTATCTCATCTTCAGAAATAGAAAACATCTCAGCCAAATCGACTAAAGTACTATCTAGATCGGGTACGTTTTCAGGCGTTAGTTCAAGGCTAAATGCAGGAATATTCTCTGCCAAGATGACACCATTGCGATCATAAATTAGACCACGTTGTGGTGGTAAAGCACCAATATCAACACGGTTTCGATTGGATAGAGAGCTAAAATGTTCATACTCAACGACTTGAAGAATGGCCAGTCTTGCCATAACAATAATAAACAATAGGCCTGCAAATAAGGCTGCAAAAATCAGGCGGTCATTGACTATTCGACTTTCACGAAAATGGTCTTTTAAGGCAAATCGACTAGACACAATAAGTCATCAACAACATAGCGTGAGTGTAGGTAACGTTATTGGACATGGAAGGTACGTCTAACACCTCGTAAGATACGATATACCACAGGCCAGACCAACATACTCATGATAGCAGGCATCCAAAAACTCCAGCCAGTACTATGTGATGTAACAATTACAAATAAAATCTGCAGTAACAATATTAAGGCAAACACACTCAAGGCCTGTTGCCACATGGGATATTGACGTATTTGCAAATGAAACTGTAGAACTAAATAGACTAGTAAGGCATAAGTAAATGCCAACAAGCCTAAAACGCCACCCAACATCACATCCATTAATAGCCCAATACACCAAGCAAAACTAATACCTAATCGCTGAGGTACAGCCATGGTCCAGTATATAAGTGTTATACCGACAAATTCAGGACGGAATAAACGAATAGCTTCAGGTAATGGGACTAAGGTTAATAATGCAGCAATAATCAGTGTCGTAATAATAACGCCGCCACCATGGGATGATTTACTCATGACCCTCGACCTCCCTAGCTTCATCAACACTATCAGTTATAGCCATTGGTTCTGCAGCCAATACGAGCAAGACTTCTCTACTCGTTGACAATTTTGCAGCTGGTTCTACATTAATGTTGGCAAAAGATTGGCCTTGTAATGAGTTCACAGATACAACTTTACCAACGGGATAGCCCACAGGAAAGCGACCGCCAAGACCTGACGTCACCAGCAAGTCCCCTTCTCTAATATCTGCATTATGGGGTACATGTTCCAATTGCAACGGCTCACCGAGTCCTCGTCCGGTAACAACAGCTCGAACGCCATTTCGGTTAACCTGAACAGGAAGCCCATGACTTGGATTGGTCAGCAACACAACATGACTTGATATTCCACCAACGTGTACTACTTGTCCCATTACACCCGTTGCATCTAATACCGGTTGACCAACAAAGACACCGTAGCGAGTCCCTTTATCAATAACCACTTGTTGAGAAAACGGATCCAAATCAATAGATAAAATCTCAGCAACTTTCACACGTTCATTTAAACGAAATGATGAGCCTAATAATTCTCTTAAACGCATATTTTCACGTTCTAAATCTTGTAATTTTTGCAATCGCACACTATTAGATAAATTAATCGCTTCTAACTGTGCATTACTGTCTTTTAACTCTTTACGGTTCTGAAAAAACTCATTGCTCCAAACGACAATATCATCAGGGAGTGAAGCCAAAGTTTGGATGGGATACACAATAATTGAAAGCACATTTCGCACAGGCGAAAAATAGTTCATCTTTGTATCAAGAAAATACAAAGACAAAGAGGCGACTAATGCTAATAGCAACCGTGTATTTAAGGATGGATTGTGACTGAATAAAGGTTTAATAATCTACTGCCCATAAACTAAAAAACCTTTGCAGCCGAAACGCCTGCAAAGGTAATAAGGAACGCTATTTACCTATTATTCATAGGTAAATATGTCAGTGCCTCTTTCATCGATCATTTCTAATGCTCGGCCACCGCCACGTGCAACACATGTTAGTGGATCTTCAGCCACCAAAGCCGGAAGTCCTGTTTCTTCCATTAACAAACGGTCAAGATCGCGTAAAAGTGCACCACCACCCGTTAATACCATGCCACGCTCGGCAACATCGGCGCCTAATTCTGGTGGCGTTTGCTCAAGCGCTGTTTTCACCGCTGCAACAATACCTTGTAAAGGATCCTGTAAAGCTTCTAAAATCTCGTTACTGTTCAGTGTAAAGCTACGTGGAATACCTTCCGCAAGATTACGGCCACGAACTTCCATCTCTTTCACTTCATTGCCTGGGTATGCTGAACCAATTTCTTTTTTGATTTTTTCAGCAGTAGATTCACCAATCAATGTGCCGTAATTGCGACGTACATAATTGACAATCGACTCGTCAAACAAATCACCACCAATACGCACAGATGCTGAATAAACAATACCATTCAATGAAATAACGGCAACTTCAGTTGTACCACCACCGATATCTAACACCATTGAACCACTTGCTTCTTCAACCGGCATGCCGGCACCGATTGCCGCAGCCATAGGCTCTTCAATTAAGTAAACATCTCTAGCACCAGCGCCAGCAGCAGATTCACGAATAGCACGACGCTCAACTTGTGTTGAACCACAAGGAACACAAACTAAAACACGTGGGCTTGGCTTTAAGAAACGACCTTCATGCACTTTACGAATAAAATGTTGCAACATTTTTTCTGTCACAGTGAAGTCAGCAATCACACCATCTTTTAAGGGTCTAATTGCCGTAATATTTCCAGGGGTACGACCTAGCATTCGTTTCGCTTCAACACCGACAGCAGCAATTGAGCGAGGACCGCCAGGTCCTTTATCTTGTCGTATTGCTACAACTGATGGTTCATCAAGGACAATTCCTTTTCCACGCACATAAATCAGCGTATTCGCTGTACCAAGATCGATCGAAAGATCGTTAGAAAACATTCCGCGTAAACGTTCAAACATTAAATAAAACCACAGTCTAAGAACTTAAAAACGATACTTTATAATGCACTGGGCTGTTGAGCAAGCCAAGAATGATTTAAACTTCACACTTTGTTAATAAAAATAACCTTTGGAACCGTCGATGAGTTTAGATAAAACCGATATCGAAAAGATTGCACATTTAGCACGACTATCAATTGATGAAAATGACATCCCTGACTACACGCGGGATTTAAGCAATATTTTTAATCTTGTAGAAGAATTAAGTGGTGCAGATACAAGTGACATCACACCAATGGCTCACCCTTTCGATGCTCACCAGCGTTTGCGCAAAGATGTTGTCAAAGAAACCAATCAACGTGAATTATTCCAATCAATTGCGCCAAAAACTGACGCAGGTGTTTATCTCGTTCCACAAGTTATCGAATAAATACGCCATATAACAAAAATCGTAATATAGAAAATAAAAAATAGGCACACACATGCATAACAAATCTCTTTCTGAACTTTCATCATCGTTACATAACGGTGAATTCAGCAGCGTTGAGTTAACCCAGCACTACCTTAACCGTATAAATGCACACAACGCCAATCTTAATGCATTTATTACTGTCTGTGATGACCGTGCATTAGAACAGGCTCGAGCAGCTGATCTGCGCTTACAGAATAAAACAGCTGGCATGCTAACCGGTATTCCATTAGCTCATAAAGATATCTTTTGTACGAAAGGTGTTCTCACCAGTAGTGCATCAAAAATGCTATCAAATTTCATCTCACCTTATGATGCAACTGTGGTTGAAAAAATCAATGCTGCCGGCATGGTCACCTTAGGCAAAACCAATATGGATGAATTTGCCATGGGGTCGTCAAATGAAACCAGCTTTTATGGTGCAGTAAAAAACCCTTGGGATATCAGCCGTGTTCCTGGTGGTTCATCGGGTGGTAGTGCTGCAGCAATGGCAGCAAGATTAGCTCCGATTGCAACAGGTACGGATACGGGTGGTTCAATTCGCCAACCCGCATCACTATGTAATTTAACGGGGTTAAAACCAACTTATGGCCGTATCTCACGTTACGGCATGATCGCCTTTGCATCTAGCTTAGATCAGGCTGGGCCGATGGCAAAGAGTGCCGAAGATGCTGCCCTTTTATTGAATGAGATGGCTGGTTTCGATGAACGTGACTCAACAAGCATTGACCATGAGGTACCTGATTACACAGCTACATTAAATGATTCACTAGAAGGTTTGCGAATTGGTTTGCCAAAAGAGTTTTTTGGTGAAGGTCTCGATCCTAAAGTCGCAGAAGCAGTAGAATCGGCAATTAAAGTCTATGAATCATTAGGTGCAACGGTTAAAGACATTACATTACCAAATTCAAACCTTGCTGTACCCACCTATTATGTTGTTGCTCCAGCAGAGTGTTCATCAAACTTATCTAGAATGGATGGCGTGCGCTTTGGCCATCGTTGTGAAAACCCAGCAGACTTAGAAGATCTTTACAGCCGCTCACGTGGCGAAGGCTTTGGCGATGAAGTCAAACGTCGCATAATGACTGGTACTTACGCCCTCTCAGCCGGTTATTACGATGCCTATTACTTAAAAGCACAACAGTGTCGCCGCCTCATTAGTAATGATTTCAAAGAAGCCTTCGATGAAGTAGATGTCATCATGGGACCTACAGCGCCGACAACCGCATTCCCATTAGGTGATAAAACAGATGATCCTGTTGCTATGTACTTAGCCGATATCTACACCATTAGTACCAACCTAGCAGGTTTACCAGGCATATCGATTCCAGCGGGCTTTGTAGATGGCTTACCGGCCGGTCTACAAATTATTGGTAATTATTTTGATGAAGCTAAACTTTTAAATGTTGCTCATCGTTATCAGCAAACTACTGACTGGCATAAAGAAATCCCTGACACATTTAAATAACAATGAATTCTGATTATCCTTTAGCTTTACGCTGGTTTATAAAAAAGGGACTTATTAATTTAGATCCTTGGTATCTTATTGATGATATTGAATCAATTAAGTCTAGTCCCGATTTTAGTAAAGATGAATTCTTCGCAACAAAGTTCAAAAAAGAAACCGCTGCTGATTTTGATGTTTATTTATTTGCCAGAAGATACGATCAAGAGGCTTTTGCCTTTTTCATTGTGAAATGATGGCGTTATTGAAGATAGAATAATAACTATGCATTTATCTTTCTCTGGAAAACCTGAAACAGGAAGGTCATGTCGATATATGGAATTGTAATGGTTGACATCGAAGAAAGTGTGGGTGGGTATAGTGAAGCTGATTTTGAGGAAGAATAACAATGGAGTCTCCATTTGAACTTTTTTACAAAAACAGATTAATTGCCACCATTAGTAGCTACGGTTATGAAACACCATGGGCATTAGGGAAAGCTGATTTTAAAGATCCACATTTAAAACTAAAATTAGCTAATGCATGGTCTTTTCTAAATGATGATGACAACTATGATGAAACGCTATCAGTGGAAGAAGAAAATCAACAATACAAAAAAGAATTAGATAAACTTGGCGTTACTGATGACATTCTTGATATGTTGAGAGGCGAAGATTGGACCATAATATTAAGCAGTGGTGAAGTGACACAAATATATTCTCCCATCTTCGATAACTCTGACACTATTGAATGGCGCCTATAACACTTAACTTGAGTAGCTTAAATCATGAAAGCATCTGAACTTTTCCTCCGCAGTCTTGAAAACGAAGGTGTTGAATACATCTTTGGTATTCCAGGTGAAGAAAACTTAGATGTCATGGACGCATTGCTCGAATCAAAAATCCAATTTATTACCACACGTCATGAGCAAGGTGCTGCCTTTATGGCTGATGTCTATGGCCGTCTAACGGGTCGTGCTGGTGTGTGTTTAGCCACATTAGGTCCAGGGGCAACCAATCTTATTACCGGCGTTGCCGATGCCAATATGGATCATGCTCCACTTGTCGCTATAGCCGGACAAGCATCGACCAGTCGCCTTCATAAAGAATCACATCAAGTATTAGATTTAGAGGCTATGTTTTTGCCAATTACTAAATATTCGACTCGCATTCTTAGCCCTGATGTTATTCCAGAGATCGTTCGTAAAGCCTTTAAAGTCGCCCAAACTGAAAAAACAGGTGCTTGTTTTATCGAATTCCCTGAAAATATTGCTGAAATGTCGATTGATGACGAACCGCTTCGCGTCAAACATGCCAGTCCGCCTGAACCAGCAGTAGAACAAGTTGAACGTGCAGCAGCACTCATTGCTGATGCTAAAAACCCAATTATCTTGGCTGGTAACGGCATTGTGCGCTCAAAAGCATCACAAGCACTTGCTGATTTTTCCTTAAAACTCGGTATTCCTGTCGCTAATACCTTTATGGCTAAAGGTGTAATTCCTTTCCGCCATCCTATGGCACTAGGTAGCGTGGGGCTACAGTCTAATGATTACATTAGCAGTGGCTTTGCTAATGCTGATGTCATCATCTGTATCGGTTATGACATGGTGGAGTATCATCCTTACCTCTGGCATCCATCACGTGATCGCACCATTATTCATATTGATACCACTCATGCTGAAGTGGATGCATATTACAGTGTACTGCTAGGTGTTATTGGTAATATCAATCACAGTTTAAACCGTATTGCAGCACTCAGTACTCCTCATAAAGATAAAACGATGCGTCCGCTACGTGACAGTTTAATTGCTGAGATGAATCAGCATCGAGAAGATCTCGAGTTCCCTGTCAAACCGCAGAAAATAATTTGGGATCTCCGCACTGCAATGGATTTAAAAGACATTGTAATTTGCGATGTGGGTGCCCATAAAATGTGGATGTCTCGCATGTTTAGATGTGAACATCCTAATACTTGTATTATTTCCAATGGTTTTGCCAGCATGGGGATCGCAGTACCAGGTGCCATTGCAGCAAAACTAGCTCATCCTGAACAGAATGTTGTGGCAGTAACAGGCGATGCTGGGTTTTTAATGAATTCCCAAGAAATTGAAACAGCCATGCGGCTTAATATCGCTATTGTTATTCTTATTTGGAATGATGCTAGTTATGGACTCATTGAATGGAAACAGCAAAATCAATTTGGCCGTTCAAGCAATGTAAAATTTACTAATCCTGACTTTGTGAAGTACGCAGAATCATTTGGTGCCGTAGGCGTAAAAATTGAGCAGACAGGTCAACTTATGCCCGAGCTTAATGCTGCCTTAAAACGTGATACAGTCACAATTATTGACTGCCCCGTTGATTACCGTGAGAACTTAAAATTAACGGAATCACTCGGTCAATTAACTTCCCCTAATTAAAGACCCAAAATAATGATAAAAAAACAGCATCATATATTGTTAGCTATTGCACTATTCGTCGGTCTATTGAGCATCACCTGGTTTAGTGGTAATGACAAATTAATGCCTGAAGTATCACTCACAGATATTGACGGTCGAATACATACAACAGCTGATTATCATGGCAAACCATTACTTGTTATATTTTGGGCAACTGATTGTCCAGGTTGCGTTCAAGAAATGCCCGAACTTATTGAGCTTTATGAAACATATTCACCAGATGATTTTGCAATGTTAGGTATTGCAATGGCACATGATTCTCTAAATCATATTCAAGCAATGCGTGCTGATAAGCAACTTCCATACACCATAACTTGGGACCAAAATAATCAACTAGCTCAAGCTTTTGATAATGTCAGAGTGACTCCTACTCACTTTCTAATTGCCCCTAACGGCGAGATAATGATGCGCAAAATAGGCTCGCTTAATATGGCGTTAATTCATAATAAGCTACAAGACATGGGCCTTGGAAAACTATAAGCTCAGGAAAACTACACTTAAGGCTCAAGTCGTGGTATAAAGTTGGGTTTTCCAAGTCCCTATTAGGGGGTTTGTTTTAGTGAAATTCTTTCTCTAAATATTTGTAAATGTTCAACAGGAGCGATTCAATATGGCACGAGTATGTCAGGTAACGGGTAAACGCCCAATGGCTGGGAACAATGTTTCTCACGCCCACAATAAAACAAGACGTCGATTTCTTCCAAACCTTCACCCACACCGCATTTGGGTTGAGTCGGAAAACCGTTGGGTTAAATTACGTGTAAGTAATCATGGTTTACGCATTATCGACAAAAAAGGTATCGACGCAGTATTAGCTGATATCCGTTCTCGTGGCGAAAAGGTTTAGGAGATAGAACATGCGCGAAAAAATTAAATTAGTATCATCTGCTGGTACAGGTCATTACTACACAACAGACAAAAACAAACGTACGATGCCTGAAAAATTGGAAATGAAGAAATTCGATCCAGTTGTTCGCAAACACGTTATGTACAAAGAAGCTAAAATTAAATAATTTTAGACTTATAAATATTAAAAACCCGCCTAGGCGGGTTTTTTTTTGTCTATAATCTGCTGTTAAATGTGCTATATTTCACATTCCTTAAACTCTGTGTATCCATTCGAAATATGAAAATCGAACGTCATGTCTGAAAACATTTCTGATTCTATCCTTATCGCTAGGCAACCTATCTTTGATAGTCAGTTAAATGTCTATGCATATGAGCTTTTGTTTCGAGGAAAAATGTCAGATACGGAGTCAGGCGTTACTGAATTCAATGGTGATCTAGCAACGTCACAGGTTATCAATCATACCTTTATGGAGTTTGGTATTGATCGCGTTATTGGAAATAAACGCGCCTTTATAAATCTGACGCGTTCATTCATCACCGGTGAAATCCCTATTCCGTTTGATCACAATCAAGTGGTATTAGAGATCCTAGAAGATATTACTGTTGATGAACACATTGTTAACGCTGTTAAAGAATTTGTAGAACAAGGTTTTATTATTGCTCTCGACGACTTTATTTATAGTGAAGAGTGGCAGCCCTTGGTTGAAATGGCTTCCATTATCAAAATTGATCTTTTGTCACTAACAGAACAAGAACTCATCGAATCTGTACAACGGTTACAAAAAGAAGATGTCATCTTACTTGCAGAAAAAGTTGAAACAGAAGAACAATTCACTCTCTGTAAACAACTCGGTTTTACTTATTTCCAAGGTTATTTTTTCTGCAAACCAACACTGATTAACGACAAACCTCTTCCAGATAATAAACTGGCGACTTTACAAGTTTTACATAGCTTACAAGATCCTGATATCACCGTAGATGAGTTAGAACTTCTTGTTAAGAATGATGTGTCACTCTCATTCAAGTTAATCCGCTTTTTAAATTCAGCTGCCGTTTCATTACCCAAGCAAGTTGATTCTGTCAGACAGGGCCTCGTCTTTTTAGGGCTCAATACAATAAAGTCTTGGGCCACATTAATTGCTTTTTCTAATATTGAATCAACAACAAGTGAGTTAATGACCACCGCTTTAATCCGAGCCAAACTATGTAGTCAACTGGCCAATGCATTCGACTGTGACCAAGATTCAGCTTTTATGCTGGGTCTTTTTTCTCCCTTAGAAGCTATTTTGCAAAAGCCTATGGAAGAAATACTTAAATCATTACCCATCGAAGAAAATATGAAAGAAGCGCTTCTTCTAAAAGGTAATAGTCCTTTAGGCGAGTTATTGCTTTTCATCGTAGCTTACGAGCAAGGCACGCTTATAGAGTTACCGTATCAGGTTTCTATCCAGCAACTAAATACCGCATATTTAGAAGCAACTGAGTGGGTTAACAATACCGAATCTTCGCTATAAAATGAGTTCCATACTTCTTTCTGCCAAAGAGCTATCTCGACGTTATGGACAGCAACAAGCTGTTCAAAATGTTAGCTTCAAAATAAACAAAGGCGAAGTTCTCGGTTTCTTAGGCCCTAATGGCGCTGGTAAAAGTACCACGATGAAAATGTTGAGTGGCAATCTTGCTCCCAGCCATGGTGAAATTATTATCAATGGCTATGACTTACTGACACAGCCCAAACAGGCAAAAGCCCACATTGGTTATTTACCAGAGCAGCCCCCGCTCTATAAAGAACTCACCGTAAAAGAGTTTCTCTTATTTTGCGCCAAACTTAATCATATTTCATCAGCTAAAGTCAAAATAGCTGTAGATACTGTCATTGAACGTTGTGGATTAACTGAAGTGAATAAACGTTTAATCGGCAATTTATCCAAAGGTTATCAACAGCGTGTTGGCATTGCTCAGGCAATTATCCATAGTCCTGCAGTTGTTATTCTTGATGAGCCAACATCAGGGCTTGATCCTATTCAAATAAGAGAAATTCGCCACTTAATTCGTGATATTGCTAACGAACATAGTGTTATTTTATCTACTCATATTCTGCCCGAAGTAGAAATGCTCTGTGACCGCGTACAAATCATCAATAAAGGCCAACTTATTCTCAGTGACAGTATTGATGGGTTTAGCCAACAAATGCAGGCTTCTTGTTTATTATTAGGACTTGCCTCCCCTCCAGCTATTAACGTACTTCAACACATTGCAGGTGTTGTTAGTATTGAGAATATTACTGAGACGCTATTTCAGATTCACTATCGTCCCGACCATGATCCAACACATGATATTGTCCGTGAAGCTGCAGCTCAAAAATGGCAGTTAATTCAACTGACACCACAGCCACATTCGCTTGAAGACGTATTTATGAAAATAATTCGAGATGAATCCCAGCAAAGTGAGCAAGGTATCTAATGTTAAACTTAGCTAAAAATGAGCTATATCGCCTATTTCTATCGCCTCTTGCATGGATAATTCTCGCCTTAAGCCAACTTATTTTGGCTTATTTATTTCTCACCCATATTGATTATTTTATACAAATTCAAGCCAAGATTTCGGCAATTCCGGGCGCGCCTGGTGTCACAGAATTAATAGCCATACCCTTACTTAATAATGCTGCAACACTCTTATTATTAATTGCCCCCTTAGTGACAATGCGTCTTATCGCTGAAGAGCGCCGTAATGAGAGTTTACCGCTATTATTATCTGCACCTCTTTCTACTTACCAAATTGTATTAGGTAAATATTTAGGCGTGTTCGGCTTTTTCTTGGTGTTACTCGGTCTCATCAGTCTAATGCCACTATCACTGAGTTTAGGTAGCCAATTAGACTTTGCTTTATTAGCTTCAGGTTTACTTGGGCTTACATTGCTTCTAGCCAGCTTTTCGGCCATTGGTTTATTTCTGTCGTCCTTAACAAGGCAACCCACTATTGCTGCCATGACTACCTTTTCTACTCTTTTCTTATTATGGATTATTGATTGGGCGGGCAGTACACAGATCACTGCAGAATCAACAAACCTGTTTAGCTGGTTATCACTTCTTCGACACTATCAATCATTATTACAAGGGCAAGTTAATAGTAGTGACATCATGTATTACTTAATCATTATTGGTACATTTTTAATCCTAACCATTCGCCGTTTAGATTCTGAGCGGTTAAATTAATATGAATATTAATGCTCAAACTAAACGTCAGCTTAGAATTCAAAATAGTCTCTTCTATATCTTACTTTTTGTAATTATTGTCTTATTAGCCCAGTTATCGATTAAAACCAATGTCAGTTCAGACTGGACGGTTAATAGTAGACATACGCTATCAGATACGACTATAGACCTACTTCAACAACTAGAAGATGATATTACGATTCAAGTATTTGTCAGTACAAACAATGACTATCGCGAGGCATTAGAATCTCTACTATCACGCTACCAAAAACAGAGTTCAAAACTCAAGGTTAAATATATTAACCCTGACTTTTCTCCTGATTTAGTTCGACAGTTCAACATCCAACAGCAAGGTGAAATGGTTATTTCTCGTGCTAATCAGCAAAGCCATGTATTTGATTTATCTGAACAGTCTCTTACTAATGCACTTATTAGTGTCTCGCGCGTCAAAGAGCAATGGTTAGTCTTTATTGAAGGTCATGGCGAGCGCTCTCCATTTGGCCAACAGAACTATAATTTAAGTACTTGGGCTGAACAGCTGAAACAAAAAGGCTTTAAATACCAGGCGCTAAACCTTGTTGAACATAGTCAAATCCCTAGCAATACTGCCACGGTTATTATTGCTAGTCCTGAAAAGCCATGGCTAGATGGCGAAGTAGAGATTATTAAAAACTATATTGCCAATGGTGGGAATGTACTCTGGCTTGCTGATCCCAATACACATCACTACCTTTCAGCACTCGCTGAATATGTAAATATTGAGTTCATCCCAGGTACTATTATTGATCCTAATAGCCAACTTTTAGGTATTGATGACCCTAGGTTTGCATTGATTAACGATTATGCAAATCACCCAATCGGCCAAGCAACAAGTAGCGTTACGCTTTATCCTAATGCAGTTGCAATGGAGTCAATGTCCACTACATCTGACTGGCAGAAAACATCATTATTAACGAGTCCGGATAATGTATGGTCTGATACTAGTGATTCTGATGAAGCGAGTAGCTTAGAGTTTGAACAAGGTATTGATACAGCAGGTCCGCTCAGCCTTGCTTATATTCTAAGTCGAATGACTGACAATGAAGAAGCAAGGGAGCAACGTATTGCTATCATCGGTGATAGTGATTTTGTTTCAAACAGCTATATTGGCAATGCTGCTAATCTAGAACTGGGTATCGCTTTAATCAATTGGTTGGCACATGATGATGAACTTATCGCCATCCCTGTTAAAACAACCATTGATAATAACTTAAACCTATCCCGAACTCAGTCATTTATTATTGGCTTAGGGTTCTTGATTGGCATTCCAGCCATTCTATTTGTTGTCGCTTTCATAGTTTGGCGTATACGACGTCAGCGATGAAATCATCCTATATTACAAATAGTGTTCTACTCATACTTATTATTGGACTTTATTTTTTTATAAATTATCAAGCTCCACAAATAGACTACCAACGTTTATCTACACTACATGCTGAGGATGCCAGCAGCATTATCATTGAGCGAGACAACCGTGATGACATAATTCTGAACAAAAAATCACAGCAATGGTTTATTACGCAGCCTATCCAAGCCAGTGCTAACACTACTCGCGTAAACCTCATTCTAGATCTCCTATCAAGTCGTTCTCAAGGTCATTTAGAGCCATTACCAAACCAATCATTAAAACAGTTTGATCTTCAACCCGCTAAGGTTACTCTTAGGATTAATGATCAAACCTTCGAGTTCGGTAATGTAGATCCCCTTAGCAAACACCGCTACATTTATCATGACACTTTAATTCATTTAATTGCTGATACTGTAGCACCACTGCTAAACGCTACTGCAGCAAGCTTCATCGACAATCGCCTGTTCTCTGCTGATCACCACATTACTAAGCTCACACTGCCAGCACTTATCAATCAGAAGTCACAAAGCTCCCCTGTCACAATTAGTTTAAAAGATGGTCACTGGATAAGTTCGAATACAACACTATCTGCTGACAGCCTTACTACTACGATCGATGCATGGCAACACGCTTATGGAATGCAAGTATTTACCATAACTCCAGATAGTACTGAAAGTGGAATTTGGCAAACGATTACTGTTGAATTTGTTGAGCAAGCGACCATTGAACTACAACTGCAATTTGATGGTAATAGTATGTATGTAATCGATGGTTCTAAAGGATTAAAATATCAATTTCCTTTATCGCATCGCCAGCAATTTTTTCCGATACAAGAAGCAGCTCAGTAATGCCTGAATTACCAGAAGTAGAGACAACCCGTTGTGGCATTACACCACATATAAAAGGTAAAAAGATTAGCCAAGTCACCATTAGGCATTACACATTAAGATGGCCAATTCCTAATGATTTAGCATCAACACTGTCGGGCCAAACAGTTCACACCATTAAACGACGTGCCAAATATCTGCTATTTCAATGTGATTCAGGTAGCTTAATCATTCATCTCGGAATGTCAGGACACTTACAAATAGTCAGTGAATCAGATTCAATTGCTAAACACTCTCACCTTGATATACAGCTAGAAGATGACGTTATACTCCGTTTTACCGACCCTCGTCGCTTTGGTGCTGTTTTATGGACCTCAGAGGCTATTGAAGACCACCCATTATTGAACCATCTCGGTCCAGAACCATTATCCAATGATTTTTCTGCCGACTATCTTTATAAAATCACTCGACAACGTCGTACAACAATCAAAACGTTTATCATGAATGGTCAACACGTTGTAGGTGTTGGTAATATTTATGCCAATGAGGCTTTATTTTTAGCAGGCATTCACCCTAAAAAATTAGCAGAAAAAATCAGCAAAGCAAAAGCTGATAACTTGGTCAAAGTCATAAAAGAAGTGCTTACAAAAGCAATTGAAGCAGGTGGAACGACACTGAAAGACTTTAAGAAGAGTGATGGTAAACCTGGCTATTTTGCCCAGCAATTACACGTGTATGGAAGAGAAGGTGAAGCTTGCACTCAATGTGGGACTAGCATCAAACATTATAAAGAAGCACAAAGAGCAACGTACTTTTGTCCTAAGTGCCAAAAAAGCTAACAACACTATTTTTGCTTAGCAAAAAATTCCGCTAATAATTCAATTTCATCAGCACTATATCCACTTGCATGATGCTTCATCACGGTGGCGTCTCTTGTGCCATTGATAAACTGATCCATTTGAGTTATAAAATGAAGTTTATCTAAACCAGCTAAACTTGGTGTGCCGCCAACACTATGGCCATTGGTACCGTGACATGCCGCACACGATGAAGCCAATAGCTCAACATTCTTATGTTCATCAGCATGAACAAATGTCGCCATAAAGCTATAGACAAGTGCTATCAAAGTCATTTTTAAAGTCATGATGACATCCTTTCAACGCTTAATTAAACAGATAAAGTCTAGCCTACGCTATAATAGACCATCATACCTCAAATAAATTACTAAACATGTCCGAACTACTTAAACTTGATGGCATTATTTCTGATGAATCTGCCGGATTACGTCTAGACCAAGCACTAGCACAACTATTCTCCGATTATTCACGTGGTCAAATCACCAAATGGATAAAAGCTGGAGATGTACTCGTTAACAATAAAGTATTGCGTCCACGCGATAGTGTTTTGGGTGGGGAGCATGTTGTGATTGCCGCCAAAATAGAAGTAGTTGATGATACATGGATTGCAGAGGCAATACAGCTCAATATCATCCATGAAGATGATGATGTCATTATCCTTAATAAGCCTGCAGGCATGGTTGTCCATCCTGGCGCAGGTAATACTGATGGAACATTAGTTAACGCCCTATTACATCATGCACCACAGCTTGAGGGCATTCCTCGAGCAGGTATCGTTCACCGTATAGACAAAGGTACTACCGGTCTATTAATGATCGCCAAAACATTACAAGCACATAATTCTTTAGTGACACAACTTCAAGAACGAACTGTTTTACGTGAATACCAAGCTATTGTCATGGGTGTTATGACGGCAGGTGGAACAGTTGACGAGCCTGTTGGTCGTCACCCTGTTGATCGTAAAAAAATGACTGTTATCGGTTCAGGCAAACAAGCGGTTACACATTATCGCGTTGAACAGCGTTTTCGTGCACATACTCACATTCGCTGTAAATTAGAAACAGGTCGTACTCATCAAATACGTGTTCACATGGCACATATTCGCTACCCACTACTAGGCGATCCCGCATACGGTGGGCGTATTAGATTGCCTAGAGGGGCGAGTGATACCACAATTGAAGTATTACAAGGCTTTAGACGTCAAGCGCTACATGCGGGTCTATTAGGCTTTATACACCCTGGAACGGGCGAAGAAGTCTCTTGGCGTGTTGATATACCTGAAGATATGCAGAATGTTCTTGATGTATTAGCTAAAGATTTAAGGTTGAATAGCGACTAATATCTGCGCTACTGCTTTCCAATGAAAGCACACTATGAACGACATAAAAAAAGGGCTGATTAATAATTAATCAGCCCTTTTTAATTTCTAGCAACTAAGCGCTAACTTACTTTTTCTTAGCTTCTTCACGTTCTTTAGCTTCTTTGATTACATCTTCAGCTACGTTACGTGGACAAGGATTGTATTGTAAGAACTCCATAGAGAACTGACCACGACCTGATGTCATTGTACGAAGTGAACCAATGTAACCAAACATTTCGCTCAATGGAACTTCACCATTGATACGAACACCTGTTGGTGTAGCATCTTGTGATTTGATCATTCCACGACGACGATTAAGATCACCAATAACATCACCAACATGATCTTCAGGTGTAAATACATCCACCTTCATGATTGGTTCCATTAATTGCGGACCTGCTTTTGGCATTGATTGACGGTAAGCTGCTGTTGCTGCTAATTCAAATGCAACTGCAGATGAATCCACGGCATGGAAAGCACCATCAAATAATGTCACTTTAAAGTCTAAACAAGGGAAACCGGCTAATACACCGCGATCCATCATTTTCTTAAAGCCAGCTTCAACAGCAGACCAGAATTCACGTGGAACAGAGCCACCGGTTACAGTTGATTCAAATTCAAAACCTGAACCAGGTTCACCCGGCTCGATAATGTATTCAATCTTACCGAATTGACCAGAACCACCTGATTGTTTCTTATGTGTGTAGCTATCTTCAATTTTTTGTGTGATTGTTTCACGGTAGGCTACTTGTGGTGCACCTACTGTTACTTCAACACCATGAGTACGTTTTAAGATATCAACTTTGATATCTAAATGTAACTCACCCATACCTTTGATGATTGTTTCGCCACTTTCTTGGTCAGTTTCAACGCGGAAAGAAGGATCTTCTTTAATCATTTTACCGATTGCAATACCCATTTTCTCAGTACTTGCTTTATCAATAGGTGAAATAGCAATTGAGATAACTGGATCTGGGAATACCATTGGCTCTAATGTTGTTGGATGTTTAGGATCACATAATGTGTGTCCTGTTTGAACATCTTTCATACCTACAACAGCAATGATGTCACCGGCTTGTGCAGTATCTAGCTCATTACGATCATCAGCATGCATTTCTACCATACGGCCAACACGCTCTGTTTTACCCGTGAATGAGTTAAGAACCGTGTCACCTTTATTTAAGATACCCGAGTAAATACGGATAAAAGTTAAGGCACCGAAACGGTCATCCATAATTTTGAATGCTAATGCACGAAGAGGACCTTCAGTCGATACGATTGCGTAGTCGCCTGTTTCTTCACCTTCTTCATCTACTTCTGGTTGTGGTTTAACTTCAGTAGGGCTTGGTAGGTAAGAAACTACAGCATCCAATACCATTTGAACACCTTTATCTTTAAAGGCTGAACCACAGTATGTTGGGAAGAAGTCCATTGCCAATGTACCTTTACGGATACATCTTTGAATATCTTCAAGTGATGGGTCTTGACCTTCAAGATACGCTTCCATTAATTCATCGTCTTGCTCAAGTGCAGTTTCGATTAACATTTCGCGGTATTCTTCGATTTGGTCTGCCATGTCAGCAGGTGGCTCATCAATACGGAACTCAGTTGTATCTTTATCGTTATCCCATATCCATGATTTACGTGTTAATAAGTCAACACAACCAATGAAGTCTTCTTCGATACCGATTGGTAAAACCATTACTAATGGATTCGCACCTAAAACATCTTCAACTTGTTTTACAACACGGAAGAAATCAGCACCCATACGATCAAGTTTGTTTACAAAGATGATACGTGATACTTCAGATTCATTCGCATAACGCCAGTTAGTTTCTGATTGTGGTTCAACACCACCACTACCACAGAATACACCAACACCACCATCAAGTACTTTAAGAGAACGGTATACTTCGATTGTGAAATCCACGTGACCAGGTGTATCGATAACGTTTAGACGATGACCATCCCACTCACATGTTGTTGCCGCAGATTGGATAGTAATCCCACGTTCAGATTCTTGATCCATGAAATCCATTGTTGATTCACCATCGTGAACCTCACCGATTTTATGGATCTTACCGGTTAGTTTTAGGATACGCTCTGTCGTTGTGGTTTTACCCGCATCAACATGCGCGAAGATACCAATATTTCTGTACTTGGATAAATCTGCAGCCATTGCTTTTGTCTCTAAAATTATAAGGTGTTATAAAAACACGAGGAAATAAACCGACCGATTTTAAACTAAAATATAAAATGATGCACACTATATTGCCCTTTATTTCCGTATATTCAATAAATTAGCGTTTTAGAGTACGTTATTTTTCTGTGCGTTCTATTTGCTTGTGAAAAATGCGCAAATATAAGTGATTTATAAGCTTGAGTAAGTTAGTAGAATGACTTTAAGAAACATCTTTCTGCTGCATTGCTAACCATTGATAGCGATATATTACTCCCGGCACAGCTAAGACCAAGAACAAACAAAAGGTTGTGACAAAGAATTCCCATTGCTGAGGAAATACTTCTCCTGAAAACTGTATTTCTGCAGCTATTGCAATAAGCAAGCTGGCAAAGTAATACACACATAATTCTACTAATCGAATCATGATAGGTTTTACAGATTGTAATGGATAAACAAGAAATAACCTTTCTGTGAACCATGGCAGGTTTGCAATAAGCAAGAATAATAAAATAAGTGTTGCTGCAGACATTAAGAAAACACCCCAGCACACACAGCCAATAAAGAACTAGGGAAGACACCTAATACAAAAACAGCTAATGCATTCACACTGAGCATCACTCTCATATCAATTGGAGCTTGTAATGTTGACTCTACTTCTGGCTTATCAAAGTACATCACTTTAATTATGCGTAAGTAATAGAACGCACCAATCACTGACATCATCACTGCAATGATTGCTACTGATATTAGGTTAATATCTACAATTGACTTAATCACTGTTAATTTTGCATAAAAACCAACTAACGGTGGAATGCCTGCCATTGAAAACATTAAAATTAACATCATTAATGCATACCAAGGGTTACGACGACTCAGACCTTTATAATCATCAATACTATCGGCTTCAAAGCCTTGGCGACTCATTAGAATAATCATGCCAAAGGCACCTAAACTCATCAATGCATAAACTAATGCATAAAACATTGAAGCAGCATAACCAGCTTGAGTTCCTGACAAAACACCTAATAAAATGAAACCAACATGTGAAATTGTTGAATATGCCAACATCCGTTTTAAATTGGTCTGTGCAATAGCAACGACATTACCAATAACCATCGATAATACCGATAACATAATAATCATACCTTGCCAGTACTGATGTGCATCTCCAAGCCCATCAACCAAAAGACGAATGGCCATTGCAAAGGCAGCAATTTTTGGTGCCGTGGCAATAAATAAGGTTACCGCTGTTGGTGCACCATGATAAACATCTGGCAGCCACATATGAAATGGCACGGCCCCCAGTTTAAAGCCTATTCCTATCACCAAGAAAACAAAACCAAAACTAAGCACTGTATTATCTAGTCCACCGGCTTGAATTGCTGCTGAAATAGTTGAAAGTTCTAAACTGCCTGTTACACCATAGATAATCGACATGCCATACAACAACATTCCTGAGGCTAAAGCACCTAAAATAAAGTATTTCATTGCAGCTTCAGTCGATACCATTGAGTCACGATGCATTGCAACCATGGCATACATACAGAGTGACATCAGCTCTAGGCCAAGATAAATAGTCAGAAAATGTGCCGCTGAGACCATAATCATCATGCCTAAAGTAGAGAATATCGCTAAGACATAATACTCACCTTTAAATAGGTTCCGAGCTTTCAAGTAACTAGTCGAATACAACAGCACAGCAATATTAATGACACATAGTGCAAGCTTTAACACATCACTAAAGGCATCTTTGATATACGTTCCATCAAACGTTATACCTGTATCACCGAATGACTGATAAATAAGTATAGCTGTCACTGCGAGTGTTAACTGGCTTAGGCCATATGCAGTATAGGCACCTTTATCACCTAAAAAGGCAACGGCTAATAAAATAATACATGCCATCGCCAGCATAAACATTTCTGGCAATGCAAGAGACATATTCACTACTTCAAACGTCATAATAATCGTATGCCCTTATAGTTTTGACTGTGAAACTTGAGTTAATAAATGATCTACCGAGGCATGCATTACCTCAGTTAACGGTGCAGGCCACAGCCCGATTGCTAAGACAATAATTGCTAGTGATGCCAGCATCCAAAACTCTCGGCGGTTAATATCAGTAAGCTGTGCGACATTATCATTTGCAACTTCACCAAACATCACTCGTTTGACCATCCACAAGGTATAAGCAGCACCCAATATCAATGTTGTTGCAGCTAAGAAGGCAAACCAAAAGTTCGCATTGAAAGCCGCTAAGATAACCATAAATTCACCAACAAAACCGGAGGTACCAGGTAAGCCTGCATTGGCCATTGCGAAGAACACTGCGAAACCAGCAAAGATTGGCATAGTATTGATGACGCCACCATAGGCACTTATTTCACGAGTGTGCATTCGGTCATACAGAACCCCCACACTCAAGAACATTGCTGCAGCAATAAAACCATGTGAAATCATTTGAACCATGGCACCTTCAATGGCTAAAACAGCAGCACTACTTCCGGCACCATCATTGGCAAATATACTAAATATTATAAATAGTCCCAATGTCACAAAGCCCATATGAGCAATACTTGAATAGGCAATCAGCTTTTTCAAATCAGATTGGGCAAGCGCTACAAAACCGATATAAACAACCGCTATCAATGACAAACTTATAACCAGCCAGTCTAATGCCATGCTTGCATCTGGAGTAATGGGTAACGCAAAACGTAATAAGCCGTAACCTCCAATTTTCAAGGTAATAGCAGCAAGGATAACCGAACCACCTGTTGGTGCTTCTACGTGAGCATCAGGTAACCAAGTATGCACTGGCCACATTGGCACTTTAACGGCAAAAGCAATCAAGAAAGCTAGGAACAAGTAGGTTTGCTCTGTTAGCGACAAGCTCACTTTGTGGAAATCTAAGATTGAGAAACTGCCTGATACATGGTGTAAATATAGCAATGCTAATAATAAAAATACAGATCCGAATAAAGTATAAAGAAAGAACTTAATAGTGGCATAAACACGGTTTGGCCCACCCCATATTCCGATAACTAGGAATAGAGGAATCAACATTGCTTCAAAGAATACATAGAATAAAATAGCATCTAGAGAAGCAAATACTGCAATCATTAAGCCTTCCATGATCAAGAATGCAGCCATATATTGACTGACACGATCTTTGATTACTTCCCAGCCTGCAACGACAACAATGACCGTAGAAAATGCCGTTAAGATAATCAATGGCATTGAGAAACCATCAATACCCAGTGAATAGTTAATATCAAATGTGGCAATCCAAGAGGCTTGCTCAGCAAACTGCATCTGATGTGTAGAACTATCAAAACCAGTATATAAACCAATTGATAATAATAAGGTAACGACAGAGATGACGAGTGAAAGTGGTCTAGCCCATGAATTGTTGTCACCATTTACTAATACGGCAATACCGCCCAGTACAGGTAACCAAATGAGTAAACTTAATAAAGGTAAATCAGTAAACATGATGTCTGTATTTATCCTCTACTAGACTACAAAATAAGTAAGTAATAGCCATAAGCCAATAATCATGGCGAAGGCATAGGTATATAAGTAACCTGACTGGATTTGGCGAACCACTTTAGATATTGCACCGACTGATTTGGCTGTTCCGTTCACAATAGCACCGTCAATGATTTTCTGGTCCCCCACCTTCCACAGCACTTGGCCGATCATACGAGAGCCCCCAGCAAATACTTTTTGATTAAAATCATCAAAACCATATTTATTATCTAATACCTTATATGCCCACTGGAAACGCTGTTGTATTTTTGCTGGCAGTTCAGGGCGAACCATATATAAGTAATATGCCGTTGCAATACCCGACATCGCTAACCAAAATGGTAACTGCGTCATACCATGCAATATAAAGCCAAACACGCCATGATAACCTTCAGCCACATGCGCTAAAACATCATGGTCAGCATGTACCATAATAGAGTTACCAAAGAAATCACCAAAGACCATTGGCCCAATAAGATATCCAGCCACTACAGATGGAATAGCTAAAAGAATCAACGGTAATGTAACCGTGATTGGTGACTCATGAGGCGCATGCCCACCATGCGTATCAAAACGTTCTTTACCATGGAAGACTAAGAAGAAAAGTCTAAAGCTATACAAAGCAGTAATAAAGACACCTGTTATCACAGCAAAATAAGCAAAACCACTACCTGCAATCTCTGACGCATGTACCGCTTCAATAATTGAATCTTTTGAAAAGAAGCCTGCCAGTCCTGGGAAACCAATCAAAGCTAAAGAGCCAATCAATGCTGTCCAATAAGTAATAGGCATATACTTCTTCAAGCCACCCATTTTACGAATATCTTGTTCATGATGCATGGCAATAATAACCGACCCCGCACCTAAGAATAGTAAGGCTTTGAAGAATGCATGCGTCATTAAATGGAACACACCAGCAGCATAGGCAGAAGCACCTAGGGCAACCGTCATATAGCCTAATTGTGACAATGTCGAATAAGCAATAACGCGCTTAATATCATTTTGAATGAGGCCTAAGAACCCCATAAATAAGGCAGTGATCGCCCCAATCACGATGACAAATGATAATGCCGTTTCAGAAAACTCAAACAAGGGTGACATTCGTGTCACCATAAAGATACCAGCGGTTACCATTGTTGCAGCATGGATCAAGGCTGAAATAGGTGTTGGGCCTTCCATTGAATCAGGTAACCAAACATGTAATGGCACTTGTGCCGACTTACCCATGGCACCGATAAACAATAAAATACAAATTAGAGACATCACCGACCAGTCAGTGCCTGCAAAAATAGAAATGGTCTTTTCTGACATCGAAGGAGCTTGGGCAAATACGTCGACATAGTCCAAACTACCGGCAAACATTAGAACACCTGCAATACCAAGCAAGAACCCGAAGTCCCCTACTCTGTTCACCAAAAATGCTTTTAAGTTAGCATAAATTGCTGTTGGCTTTTTATACCAAAAACCAATCAACAAATACGATACGAGTCCTACAGCTTCCCAGCCAAAGAATAACTGCATAAAGTTGTTAGCCATCACCAATATCAGCATTGAGAATGTAAATAAGGAAATATAGCTAAAGAAACGTGAATAACCATCGTCGTCATGCATATAGGCAATGGTGTAAATATGCACCATAAGAGAAACAAAGGTAACGACAACCATCATCATAGCAGTCAAAGCATCAACCATAAAGCCGACTTCAAGGCTTAAACTACCGGCTTGTAACCATTGATAAACCTGTTGGTTATACGTTTGGCCATCAACAGCGACAAGTTTTAATACCCATACTGATAAAACAAATGAAAGTCCAACACCAATAATAGCCGCTCGATGAGACCATGCGTTACCAATCTTCTTGCCAAAAAAACCAGCAATGATACTTCCGATAAGGGGGGAAAGAGCAATGGTTAGGAGTAAATTCTCAGTCATTATTCCTAGCCCTTCAAGTTATCAAGTTCTGCAACATTAATAGTATGCATATTTCTAAATAGCACCACTAAAATTGCTAAACCAATGGCTGCTTCTGCAGCAGCCACAGTTAATATAAAGAATACGAATACTTGTCCTGCTATGTCACCTGCATAATGAGAAAATGCTACGAAATTAAGGTTTACGGCTAACAACATCAATTCAATACACATCAAAATAATAATAATATTTTTACGATTCAGAAAAATCCCTGCAACAGACAAACTGAACAGTAATGCGCCCAAAATTAAGAAATCTGATAAGGCAATCATGATTCAGACTCCTGATTCTCATTTTTATTATGTTTAACAGGCTCCATACTCACCATGCGAACACGATCCTCACGGCGAACCCGAACTTGTTCAGATATGTTCTGAGACTTACTCTTTTTCTCACGCAGAGTCAGTGTGATAGCTGCCACGATAGCAACGGTTAAAATTACAGATGCAATCTCAAATGGATATACATAAATGGTATAGAGCAGTAAGCCTATTTCCTTGGTATTACTATATCCTTCTGGATGAGGAATAGGTGCCGAGACAATATCTAAACCAAAGTGGGATGCACCTAAAACGGCAATCATTTCAATGGTAATTAATGCCGAAACTAACATTCCTAAAGGTAGGTATTTAGCAAAACCTTCTTGTAATGGAGAAAGGTCGATATCTAACATCATCACCACAAACAAAAACAGCACCATCACGGCACCGACATAGACAAGCACTAATGTCATGGCCAAAAACTCAGCTTCAAGCAATAACCAAATACCAGCACTTGTAAAGAATGCCAATATTAAGAACAACGCCGCACGTACTGGGTTACGTACTGTAATCACCATCGTTGCAGCCAATAACAAAATGGCTGCAAAACAATAAAATAATATCTGTTCCACTATCGATACTCCGCATCAACAGCACGATCCGCTGCTATTTGATCTTCATGTTTATCACCGACAGCCAATAGTTTTTCTTTGGTCATAATATTTTCACCACGGTTCTCAAAGTGATAATCAAACACGCGGGTTTCTACAATTGAATCTACCGGACATGATTCCTCACAAAACCCACAAAAAATACACTTAAATAGATCAATATCGTAACGAGTCGTTCTACGTGAGCCATCATCGCGAGGTTCAGTTTCAATTGTGATGGCTAAAGCAGGACAGGTAGCCTCACACAATTTACAGCCAATACAACGTTCCTCACCATTTGGGTAGCGACGTAAAGCATGCAAACCTCTAAAGCGTGGTGACTGAGGTGTGTTTTCTTCTGGATATTGAACGGTAATCTTTTTAGCAAATAAATATCGACCTGTTAGTTTTAGACCTAACAATAGTTCCCATAGCAAGAAGCTCTTAATATAGTGTCGTAATGACGTCATAAAGTCTGATTTCATGACACAGCCTCCGTAAACCAAGGGCCAATATCATAGACCTGAGCAGTTGCAACGACCACTAACCAAAATAATGTGACTGGAATAAATATTTTCCAGCCCAAACGCATGATCTGATCATATCTGTAACGTGGGAAGGTTGCTCTAAACCATAAATAGAAGAATAAGAAGATACAGGTTTTCATCAATAACCAGATAATACCAGGTACGAATGCAAACAAACCTTCTAAGCCAGGGATTCCTTGGAATGGTGATAACCATCCACCCATAAAGAGTACGGCTGCCAGCATTGAAATGAGGATCATATCGGCATATTCAGCAAGGAAGAATACCGCAAATGCCATGCCTGAATACTCAACATGGAAGCCTGCCACAATCTCAGACTCACCCTCTGACACATCAAAAGGTGCACGATTAGTTTCAGCAACGCCAGACAGGAAGTAAACAACAAATAATGGAAATAGCGGTAACCAGTACCAATGTAATATACCACCTTGTTGAGCTACAATAATTTCTCCTAAATTTAAACTGCCTGCAGCAATCAACACACCTACTAACGCAAAGCCCATTGCAATTTCATAAGAAACAACTTGAGCCGCAGAACGTAGTGCTCCTAAGAATGCATAACGTGAATTTGATGCCCAACCGGCGATCACGATTCCGTAAACACCCATTGATGTAATTGCTAGGATATACAATAAACCAGCATCAATATTGGCCAAGGTTAAGGTTGCATCAAAAGGCATTACAGCCCAGGCAGCTAACGCTGGACCAATAGCCAGAACCGGTGCAACAAGGAATAAGTATAAATTTGATTTAGCCGGAAAGATTACTTCTTTCAAAGCCAGCTTAAGCCCGTCAGCGATTGGTTGTAAAAGCCCCAGAGGCCCCACACGATTTGGACCGATGCGTACTTGGATCCAACCAATGATTTTACGTTCTGCATAGGTTAAATAGGCAACACCAATCATTAAAGGTGAAATAATCACTACAATTTTTAGGACGGTATATAACACTGTTTGTGCCATTACCCAATCAGCAATAGAAGCAATCAAATCAAACATGATCATCTCCTGCTTCTGCTACTTGAACACTGACATTTCCAAACATGTGCCCCAACACGGACGTTTCTACAATGCCAGCTGCAAGATAGATACATGCATCGGCAATATCATCATCCACTTCAAATGCCATTGTGATACTGGCATTGTCTGACGTAATTAAAACAGTGTCTGCTTGGCTTACACCTTGCTTTTCTGCTTCAGTAGAGTTCATTTTAGCAAGTGATGCTGTTTGATTCTCGGCAGTCTGCTGTAATGCACTACTTCGACGAACAATAGCATCGGTCTGATACATCGGAATTTCTGAGATACTCATTAAGCTTGAATCAACAGTTAAATCAGTAGGTGAATAAGCCGTTCCTATATTTCCAGAGACCAAGTTCAGTTGGTCACGCACTTCGTCACGAACATCTTGTGATGAGACGTAATCAAAGTCTTTGAGATTAGCCATATTGCCTAAGACACGTAATACTTTCCAAGCTGGTCGACTATCAGCCTTGGCACTCACAGCACCCGCAAAGCTCTGCCATTGACCATCAACACCAACAAAAGTACCTGAGGTTTCAGAAAAAGGTGTAATCGGTAAGATTACATCTGAATACGCCATCATTTCATCTGTAATATAGCTATTCATTGAAATAACCAAACTGGCTTGTTGTAGTGCTTGTTTTGCAGCAACAGGATCGGCACAGTCTAATTCTGGCTCGACCCCCATTAATACATATGAACGTAAATTTTGCTGCCATACTTGCTGGGCATTTAACGGCGATGATGTAGTTTCGTTTTCAAACAATGATTCAGCCAGTTCCCCAGCACTTGAGTTAGCCGTTGGTAAGAGAATCATTTGATTCTTAGTCAAGCTAGCAACCAAATTTGTCAGTGCTTTTATTTTTGCAGCCTGAGGATGATTATTAGCTAATGCACCAACGAGTAGTGAAGCTTTCTTAGCATTAGCTAGTCGCATCGCTATTGTTTGTTCTTGAGCTGAAGGCACCACAGTTGCTAATAATTCTGTCCACTCTTTATTATCGCCATTGGCCAACGAAATTAATGCCTTTGCTACACCTGACAAGGTCTTAATCATGCCCTTAATATCAACTGTAACCTGATTGACATTGGGGATTAATAAATCTGATGCAAAAAAGTTGATATTGGTAACTGGCGTTCCCAACATCGCTGACTGTCTTATACGATGAGCAATCATCGGTTGCTCTGCTCGAATATTACAACCAATCAACACAATATCGTAGCTATCTTCAATATCAGCTAAACACCAATCATCATGACTATAGTCGACACCTTGATCAGCAAAGTCTTGTTGACGCAAACGCTGATCAATATTCTCTGAACCTATTCCACGCAATAGCTTTTGGAACAAATAGGATTCTTCTAGTGTTGAGAGTGGCGAGTGTAGCCCTGCAATTTGATCGGCACCATGTTTCGTTTTAATTACTTTCAGACCATCAATCGCTGTTTGTAATGCTGTTTGCCAATCCGTTTCTTTCCACTCACCATGCTCTTTAATCATTGGAACTGTGGCACGTTGTTCATGATTCAGGCCTAGATAACTAAATCTATCCCTATCAGACAACCATGTTTCATTTAGATTTTCATTTTCTCTCGGAACAACACGCATAACGTCATTACGGCGTGTATGAAACTCAATGTTTGAACCTACTGAATCATGTGGTGCAATTGAATCGTGTGCTGTTAATTCCCATGCACGAGCACGGTAACGGAATGGTTTTGATGTTAATGCCCCGACAGGGCACAAATCAATAATATTGCCTGATAATTCAGAGGCCACACTGCTTTCAATGTAGGTGCCGATTTCCATATGCTCGCCACGGCCTGTAGCTCCCATTTCCTTAATGCCGGCAACTTCTTCACCGAAACGAACACAACGTGTGCAATGAATACAGCGAGTCATATCCGTATTGATCAATGGACCAATGTCTTTATCTTTAACGACGCGTTTGCCTTCACTATATTGGCCGACACCCGCGCCATATCCCATTGACATGTCTTGTAATTCACATTCGCCACCTTGATCACAAATCGGGCAATCAAGAGGGTGATTAATAAGCAAAAACTCCATGACACCACGCTGAGCAGCCAGCGCTGTCTCTGAATGTGTGAAGATTTTCATGCCTTCTGTAACAGGCGTTGCACATGCCGGCAACGCTTTTCGTGATTGAGCAACTTCAATCAAACACATTCGACAATTTGCTGCTATGGATAATTTTTTATGGTAGCAAAAACGAGGTATATCAATGCCTGCTTCGTCAGCAGCTTGAATAATCATTTTTGCTGAATCCACTTTTAGTGGAATGCCGTCTATTTCTATATTAACCATTAGTAGGAGGCTCTGTTTAAATCTAGGCGAAGTATATTGTTATTCAAAATATCCAGATTAAAGGAATAAATGATAGCTAATAGTAGACTATTACTATTATTTATAACGCATAAGATGGATATTTTGGACGCAAAATACGAGTTCATGATTTGAATGGTGCCTCCCCAACCTGACAGCATTTATGATCGATATGGTGTTGAAACTCATCACGGAAATGCTTGATAAAACTAATCACAGGTGCTGCTGCTGCATCACCTAATGCACAAATAGTATTACCATTAATGTTTTTTGCCACATCAATTAAGCGATCTAAATCTTCTTGTGAACCTTCGCCATGTTCGATGCGTTTAACGACACGATATAACCAACCTGTTCCTTCACGACAAGGCGTACATTGACCACATGATTCCTCATAATAGAATTCAGCAATACGCTCTAGGGCTTTTACCATACATGTTGTTTCGTCCATCACAATAACGGAACCCGCACCTAACATTGAGCCACCACGACTAATTCCATCGTAACTCATTGCAACATCCATCATTGCATCACCAGGTATGACTGGCGTTGAACTCCCACCAGGAATAACAGCTTTTAATTTATTTCCATTGCGCACACCACCAGCAAGTTTCAATAACTCTGAAAAAGGTGTTCCCATTGGAACTTCATAATTACCCGGCTTATTAACATGGCCAGAGACACTAAAGATCTTACTACCACCATTATTAGGCGTACCTAATTCATGGAACCAATCGCCACCTTTTTGCAATATCACGGGAACAGAAGCTAATGTTTCAGTATTGTTGATCGTAGTTGGTCGACCATAAAGACCATAGCCAGCAGGAAATGGTGGTTTGTAGCGAGGCTGACCTTTTTTGCCTTCTAATGATTCAAGTAAGGCGGTTTCTTCACCACAAATATAAGCACCCGCACCAGGCTGAGTATAAAGTTCAAAATTAAAACCAGAACCTAAAATATCTTTACCTAAGTAACCAGCATCTCGTGCTTCTTGGATCGCAGCTTCAAAGCGGTCAAAAGGTTCAACGAACTCACCTCGAATATAGTTATAACCTGCCTGAGCACCGATGGTATAACCAGCGATAATCATGCCTTCCACCACTTGATGTGGGTTGAAGCGTAAAATATCACGATCTTTACATGTGCCCGGTTCACCTTCATCTGAATTACAGACGATATATTTATCCCCCGGCATACGGCGAGGCATAAAACTCCATTTCAAACCTGTAGGAAATCCTGCACCACCACGGCCACGTAACGCTGAATCTTTAAGTTGCTCAATAATTTCTTCAGCACGTGTTTTATCTTTCAGAATTTTTTCTAGAACCTCATAACCACCAACACTACGATATGACTCAAGTGTCCATGGCTCATCAAGGTGGCGTGTGCGGAAACAAACCTGATCTAGTTTCAAACCATCGGTCATGATTTGATCCCCGCCAAAATAGTATCAATTTTTTCTGCTGTTAAATGTTCATGGTAGTCACGATCAACTTGCATCATTGGTGCACCGCAACAAGCTCCTAAACATTCAACTTCTCTCAGTGTCACATTACCATCAGCGGTTGTTTCACCGAGCTTCACATCTAATGATTTTTCAAGATGCTCGACAATTTGTTCAGAACCATTTAACTGACATGAAATATTAGTACAGACATTAACCTTATGTTTACCTACAGGTTTAAGGTCATACATAGTATAAAATGTCGCCACTTCATACACACTAATCTTCGGTATATTTAAATAGATTGCTACGGCATCCATCACGGGTTCAGACAGCCAACCTTCATTTTCAGTTTGAAGTATATGCAAACATGGAATAAGTGCTGATTGGCTATGTGCAGCAGGATATTTAGCAATCCATTCATCCAATTTTTGACGAATTTCAGCAGTAAATAACTGTTCTTTTTGTCCCGTTAATATCATCGGTCAATCTCACCAAACACAATATCCATCGTACCAATCACGGCAACGACATCCGCCAACATATGACCTTTAACCATTTCATTCATTGCTGATAAGTGGGCAAAGCCTGGTGCACGAATCTTAAGACGATACGGTTTGTTTGCACCATCTGAAACCATATAAATACCAAACTCACCTTTAGGATGCTCGACAGCCGCATATGCTTCACCTTCAGGTACACAGTAGCCTTCACTAAATAGCTTAAAGTGATGTACCAATGCTTCCATATTATCTTTCATATCGGTACGTTTCGGAGGAGCAATCTTCACATCATCAGTAATAACGGGGCCAGGATTATCTCTTAACCAGTTAATACATTGTTTAATGATTTTATTCGATTCACGCATTTCTTCCACACGCACCAAGTAGCGGTCGTAGCAGTCGCCTTCAACCCCAACAGGGATATCAAATTTCATTTTGTCATACACTTCATACGGCTGTTTTTTACGTAGATCCCACGCAATGCCAGAACCTCGTAACATTGGCCCAGTAAAGCCTAATTGCATTGCACGTTCTGGAGAAACGACACCAATTCCCACCGTACGTTGTTTCCAAATTCGGTTATCTGTTAATAATGTTTCATATTCATCAACACAATTAGGGAACCGTTCAGTAAAATCTTCAAGGAAGTCTAATAAGCTACCTTCACGATTAGTATTTTTATCTGCAACTTCTTTTGCACTATGCCATTTTGATTTCTCATACTTTGCCATCGTGTCAGGCAAGTCTCGGTAGACGCCACCTGGACGGTAATAAGAAGCATGCATTCGTGCACCAGATACCGCTTCATACGCATCCATTAAATCTTCACGTTCACGGAAACAATACAAAAAGATTGTCATAGCGCCGATATCAAGACCATGGGTACCTAGCCACATCAAGTGATTCAGAATACGAGTAATCTCATCAAACATGACACGGATATATTGAGCCCGTTCAGGTACTTGGACACCTAACATCTTCTCAATCGCCATCACATAGGCATGCTCATTAGACAGCATTGATACATAATCAAGGCGGTCCATATAACCGATGTTTTGGTTGTATGGCTTTGTTTCGGCTAGTTTTTCAGTACCACGATGAAGAAGACCAACATGAGGATCTGCTCGTTGAATGACTTCACCATCCATCTCTAAAATTAACCGTAATACACCATGTGCAGCAGGATGTTGAGGGCCAAAGTTTAGCGTATAGTTTTTAATTTCAGCCATTATTCGTTTCCACTATAGCGGTTATCATCACGAATAACGCGAGGCACTAAAGTTCGCTCTTCAATAGTTACCGGCTCATAAACGACCCGTTTTTTCTCTGGGTCATATCGCATTTCAACATTACCAATAAGAGGGAAGTCTTTTCTAAATGGATGACCAACAAAACCATAATCTGTTAGGATTCGGCGTAAATCATCATGTCCATCAAATAAGATACCAAACATATCAAATGCTTCGCGCTCAAACCAATTAGCACTATTCCAAATAGGCGTCACACTTTTAATGATAGGGTTATCAGCATCTAGGCGGACTTTAACTCTGAGACGTTGGTTGTGTTGAATAGATAGTAAGTGATAAACAACAGCAAAACGATAACCTTCAGAAACAGGTTCCATATTACCTATTCCGTCAACGGCACGACTAAAGCCACGATCGGATGCACCTTTCGTTTCCCAAGCACTGCCACCATATTCCGAGTAATCAACACCACAAAGATCTATTAGCTGTTCAAAACCAAGTTGGTCGCGTAATTGTTCACAGACAGACACAATGCTTTCTGCTGGCACATGAATAGTAAGTTCATCAAATCGCCATTCACAATCAAGAATTACGGCTGATAATTGCTGTTCTATTTTTTCCTTGAGGGCTTCAATCATGTTGTTATGCTTCTTGCACCTCAGTATTCACACGTGCAATCGTATTAGTACGACGGATTTTCTTCTGCAATTGGATAATGCCGTATAACAACGCTTCTGCTGTTGGAGGACAGCCTGGAACATATATATCGACAGGTACAATGCGATCACAACCACGAACGACTGCGTACGAATAGTGATAATAACCACCACCATTAGCACATGAACCCATTGAAATAACCCACCGTGGTTCTGACATTTGGTCATAAACCTTGCGTAACGCGGGGGCCATTTTATTGACCAAGGTACCCGCCACAATCATGACGTCAGATTGGCGAGGACTCGGTCGAAACACTACGCCAAAACGATCTAAATCATAACGAGAAGCACCTGCCTGCATCATTTCAACAGCACAGCATGCAAGACCAAAGGTCATAGGCCATAAAGAACCTGTTCGGGCCCAGTTGATTAATTTATCTGCTGAAGTGGTAACGATACCTTCGTCCAGAATGCCCTCTACTCCCATTCCAGCGCTCCCTTCTTCCATTCATAAATAAAGCCAACAACCAATATTCCCAAAAATAAAAACATGGCGAGTAAACCAAAGACACCAATCTCATCAAGCACAATGGCCCATGGAAATAGAAAGGCAATTTCTAAATCGAAAATAATAAACAGAATAGCAACAAGGTAGTAACGCACATCAAATTTCATATGTGCATCTTCAAAGGGTTCAAATCCACATTCATATACGGAACGTTTTTCATCATCAGGGCGACGAGGACCAAGTACAAATCCGGCAAGAAGCGGCATTACACCGAAGCCGATACCAATCAGCACAAACAATAAAATTGGGAGATAATTCTCCAACATAATTTTTTAGTTCTTTTTCAATTACTTAAAAATGCATTGCTGATTACAGCTGGCCAGCATGCCCAAAACGCTTATAAATACTACGTTAATAGTACACCCCCTACTTATTAAATAGAAGCTCAATATTACTTTTATTTAATAAAGATGATGTGATTAGGATTATTGATTCTGAAAATAGTCCTTGGCCTGTTCTGAATCCTGTTTGATTTGTTTGATTAAGGCATCAAGATCTGAAAACTTTTGTTCATCTCTAATCTTCTGTAGGAAATGAACTTGCACATGCTGACCATAGATTTCTCGATCAAAATCAAATAAATGAACTTCTAATAATGCTTTATCAGCACCGACCGTTGGTCGGACACCAACATTTGCAACACCTTGGATCGGTTCGCCATCGACGCCAAAAAGTTGAACAGCATACACACCATTCAGTGGTACTTGTCGACGATGTAAGTGAATATTAGCAGTAGGAAACCCCATCGTTCTGCCACGTTTATCACCATGAGAAACGCGACCACTCATTCGATAAGGTCGGCCCAATAACTTTTCAGCCTGCATAAGGTTGCCCGCTTTTAATGCTTGGCGAATTCTCGTACTACTTACTCGGACATTATCTACTGAAAAAGTATGCATATTTACAACTTGAAAACCGTGTTTTTTTCCTGCCACTTGAAGCATGGTGAAATCACCTTTACGATCTTTACCAAACTTAAAGTCATCGCCAACGACAAGATATTTAATATTCAAACCATCAACAATCAATTGCTGAATAAATTGCTCTGCTGTCATTTGCGCTAATTTTTCATTAAAACGCAATACACATAATTGTTGAATAGAATAACAGCGGAGCGTTTCTACCTTTTCACGAAACCGACTTAATCGTGCTGGCGCTTTATCCGGTGCGAAAAACTCACTTGCCTGCGGCTCAAAAGTAATAACTACAGCTGGAAGTCCTAATGTATCGCCTTTCATTGCTAATTGTGTCAGTACAGCCTGATGGCCCAAATGCACACCGTCAAAATTACCTATTGTCGCCACACAGCCTGTTGGAGATGAAGATAAATTATAAAAGCCACGAATAATTTTTTGCATGTAAAGACAATAATCACAATATTAAAACCAATAGCCTAACGGCTCACGACCAAACAATCCAGCGGGCAAGAATCGTACGATTATCATATAATACTGCCACCTTAAATTTTTGTGTCGAGATAAGCATGGCTACAAGACGAAAAAAACTAGATTATGAAGCCTCTGTAACCGAGTTAGAATCACTTGTTACACGTCTCGAGCAAGGTGATATTAGCCTAGAAGAATCTTTGAAGCTTTATGAAAGTGGTGTATTACTCACCCGCGACTGCCAAGAAGCACTCAATGCTGCAGAACAAAAAGTGCAGGTTCTTTTACAACAGTCTGGTCAATCTAATTTGGTAGATTTCGACTCAAATACGTCTGAATCGTGACAAGTAGTTTTACACTTTCTGATTGGATGCAACAAAAGCAATCTCAGGTTGAAGAGGCTTTGTCTGCACGATTGCCCAACAGCACAACGCTCACAAATCAGACGTCACAACGCTTAGCTGAAGCGATGAATTATTCCACACTCAATGGCGGCAAGCGTTTGCGAGCATTACTTGTCTATGCAACAGGTGAAGCATTAGAGTGCGATATCAATTTGCTCGATGCGCCAGCTAGTGCTGTCGAACTTATCCATGCCTATTCTTTAGTGCATGATGACATGCCCATTATGGATGATGATGATTTACGTCGTGGTCGACCAACATGCCATAAAGCCTATGATGATGCTACCGCGTTATTAGTTGGGGATGCACTACAAACTCTAGCTTTTGAAACCTTATGTGATAACGATTTATTACCCCTGCAACAAAGTCAAATGGTTAAAACACTAGCGCAACGTTCAGGCGTATTTGGCATGGCAGGCGGTCAGGCAATAGATTTAGAATCTGTAGGTCATAACTTAACGCTTGATACTCTGCAAAATATGCATGAGTTAAAAACGGGAGCACTTATTCGAGCAAGTGTGAAATTAGGTGCTTTGGCCTCAAAAAACATTGATGAAAACACCCTAGCTAAACTAGACAAATATGCTTACTGCATTGGCCTAGCATTCCAAGTTCAAGATGACGTGTTAGATGTCACTGCTGACACTGAAACATTAGGGAAAATGCAAGGTGCTGACATCGCACTAAACAAGCCTACATACCCTGCTCTTCTTGGTTTAGAAGCTGCTCAAGAAAAGGCAATCACATTAATTGATACCGCACTAGCAGCATTGGAAGAATTGCCTTATGACACGCAAGCTCTCGCTGCTTTAGCCGGATTTGTCGTGCAGAGATCACATTAATATGACGACAGAAACAGAGTCTTTACTATCACAAGTAAATAGTCCTGATGATTTACGTCAGCTTGATAAAGACCAATTACCACAGCTTGCACAAGAGATTCGTTCATTAATCGTCAATAGTGTGCAGCAAACGGGTGGTCATATTTCATCAAACCTAGGTGTCACTGAACTCACGCTTGCACTTCACTATGTCTACAACACTCCGGATGATCGATTTGTCTGGGATGTAGGTCACCAAAGCTATGTGCATAAGATCATTACTGGTAGACGCGATCAAATGCATACCATGCGGCAAGCGGGTGGTTTATCAGGATTTCCAAAACGTAGTGAAAGTCCCTATGATGCCTTTGGTGTGGGCCATTCAAGCACATCAATAAGTGCAGCTCTAGGAATGGCAGTAGCATCACAAGCTAGTGGTAGCTCTCGCCGCGCTGTTGCCATTATTGGTGATGGTGCAATTACTGCCGGACAAGCATATGAAGCGCTGGCTCATGCCGGTGATTTGAGTGCAAACTTACTTGTTATTCTTAATGATAATGAAATGTCGATATCCAAAAATGTCGGCGGCATGTCAAATTACCTCGCTCGTTTATTATCAGGCCGCTTTTATGCTTCTGCTCGTGAAGGTAGTAAAAAAGTACTTGAAAAATTACCTCCAGCATGGGAATTAGCTCGCCGAGCGGAAGAGCATGTCAAAGGCATGGTAGTACCGAGTACCTTATTTGAAGAACTTGGCTTTAACTATATTGGTCCAATCGATGGTCATGATCTTGATACATTGATCCCAACGCTAAGCAATCTACGTGATCGTAAAGGACCGCAGTTTCTTCATATCGTGACCAAAAAAGGTAAGGGATATGAACCTGCCGAGCAAGAGCCAGGGAAATATCATGGCGTCAGCCCTGCGGGAAGCAAATCATCAGGTCCTACGTATACGCAAGTATTTGGCCAATGGCTTTGTGATATGGCGGAACAATCTGAAGAATTAATGGGTATAACACCTGCAATGTGCGATGGCTCAGGTCTCAACAACTTTGCTGATACTTATCCAGAACGTTACTTTGATGTGGGTATCGCCGAACAACATGCCGTTACCCTAGCGGCTGGCATGGCATGTGAAGGTAAAAAACCCGTTGTAGCAATCTACTCCACCTTCTTACAACGCGCTTATGATCAACTCATTCACGATGTTGCCTTACAAAATCTACCCGTTTTATTTGCCATTGATCGTGGTGGTTTAGTAGGCGCTGATGGTGCCACACATGCTGGCACATTTGATCTGAGTTACTTACGCTGCATCCCAAATATGCTTGTTATGGCACCTAGTGATGAAAACGAATGCCGTCAAATGCTGACAACAGGCTATCGCCATAACGGGCCAGCAGCTGTTCGATACCCAAGAGGAGCAGGAACAGGCTCAACAATTAATCCTGAACTAACATCGCTCGATATCGGTAAAGCAGACATTAAGCGTCATGGTAAGACAACAGTAATTCTAGCTTTTGGCACAATGCTACAGCCCGCACTTGAAGCCGCTGAGGAATTAGATGCAACCGTTGTCAATATGCGTTTTGTTAAACCGCTCGATCAAAGCATGATCGAAAAAATATCAGCATCTCACGAACTCATTATTACGATTGAAGAAAATACCTGTCAGGGTGGCGCAGGCACCGGTGTAGCAGAATACTTACTCGCAACTAATGATTCGACACCCATTAAAATCATGGGATTACCTGACAAATTTCTTGATCATGGTGACCATAAACAGATGCTAAGCGACTGTAAACTAGATGCTAATGGCATTATTAATACAGTAAAAACACATTTTGCGGCATAATATGCAGCTACTATTGATAATTCCCGAGTATAATAGTCAACTATGAGTTCAACCTATACCTTAAAAATATTAGCTGATTTTGCTTCAGCCCACACACTTCGTGACTATCCAGGTGACTGCAGTCGCATGCATGGACATAACTGGAAATTAGAAGTAGAGGTAACGGCTACCTCATTAAATGAGCACGGCATGGGAATGGATTTTAAAACCATCAAAACAGCCACTCGTGAATTAGCAAAAAAATTAGACCACCGCTATCTTAATGACATTCCACCTTTTGATACGGTTAACCCTACTGCTGAAAATATTGCCCAATATTTTTATCAACACTTAAGTAATACATTAAATAGTGACACAGCCAAAATATCAGGTGTTACCCTTTGGGAAACTGATCGTGCATGTGTGCGTTATAGCGAGGATTAGAAAAGAATGACTACAGATAAAAAACCAGACTGCTGCGATGAAATTGAAGATGTGCAAAATATCGCTGATAAACGCCATATCGCAATAGATAAGGTTGGTATTAAAGATATTCAGCACCCAATCAAGATTAGCGACCGTACTTCTGGCGAACAGCACACCATTGCTAATTTCAATATGTATGTGAACCTACCCCACCAGTTCAAAGGTACACATATGTCTCGTTTTGTTGAAATTTTGAATCAACATGAACGCGAAATTACAGTTCAATCATTCCGCAATATGTTGCCTGAAATGACAGAGCGCCTACAAGCTGAGTCAGGCTATATTGAGATGGAGTTTCCTTATTTCGTAAATAAAGAAGCACCTATCAGTAAAGTAAAAAGTTTGATGAATTACCAAGTTAGCTTCTTAGGTGAAATTACAGGAGAAGAAACAGATGTAATGGTGAAAGTTGTCGTACCGGTTACGAGCCTTTGCCCATGTTCAAAAAATATTTCAGATTATGGTGCACATAATCAACGCTCTCATGTCACTGTAACCGTTCGTGCAGATAGCTTCATTTGGATTGAAGATATTATTGATATGGTTGAAGATGAAGCCTCATGTGAAATTTTTGGCTTACTTAAGCGCCCTGATGAAAAATTTGTCACAGAGAAAGCCTACGACAATCCAAAATTTGTTGAAGATATTGTCCGAGATATCGCTGCACGCCTAAACGATGATAAGCGAATTAATGCGTATACCGTTGAATCAGAAAACTTTGAATCAATTCATAATCATTCAGCTTATGCATTGATTAGTAAGGGTTTTGATTAAATATAATCTATTAAACTAAGCCATAAAAAAGCCCTAGTAATGAATAATTATTAGGGCTTTTTTTTTAAATCTTACTGAAAGAAACTTAGAACTTTTTCTTTAAATCCATTCGTTTATCTTTTCGTACAATATCCAACTGTTCCAAAAAGGTCATGCCTAGCAATGCGTGTTTAGGCTGCTCTCCATCCAACACCATTGCCCGAATATTATTTAGTTTAATATCACCAATCTGTACTTCATCAAGCATGACGTGGTACGCGACTTCAATACCTGATGCCGTTCTGACGCCTACTTTTTTACCACTTAAATAATCCAAATCTAATCGTTGTGCAGTTGCAGCATTCAATGCAATGGCTGATGCGCCCGTATCAACAAGAAAATCAACGCTATAGCCATTCACAATTCCAACTGTCATATACATACCATTTGTTGGCCAGAGGCTAACAACTGTCTGTTCAATAGGCGGGGAAAAGTCGGTGCTAATTCGAGTTCCTAATTCATACGTTTCTGTAATTCCATCTTTTTCTAATACTGCACGACGGCTATTAGCAGAAATTAATGTAACGCCTTCTGGACTTGTCTTACCAATTTTTAATAATCGTTGTTTTTTATTAATTTCCACAACAGCTTGATCTGCGAACAATCCCACCACAACAATATTCAGCACATTGGAATTAGACCATGCAAGCGGTGTGTTTAACAGTATAATAAGCGTTGCAATCCATGCTTTACTCATGGCTATCTCCCTTTAATCTGTAAAAATAGAAGAATAACAGCGAATCAATATGAATACATCCTCAAATCCATCTGTAACCGGCGTTATCCTAGCGGGTGGTAAAGGCAGACGCATGGGAGGCAACGATAAAGGGCTAATTCAATACCAGAACAAGCCTCTAGTTAGCCATACTATTAAGGCCTTAAAGCCACAGGTTGATGCGCTAATTATTAATGCAAACCGTAATATCGAGCAATATCATTGCTTTGGATTCCCCGTTATTGAAGACAGTGTAGATAATTTCTGCGGTCCTCTTGCAGGCATGCTCAGCGCAATGAAGGCCGTTGAAACCGACTATATACTTACTTCGCCCTGTGATTCTCCCCAAATATCACCACAACTTCGTCAACGAATGATGGAAGCAATGTTACTCGAACAAGCAGACTTAGCGGTTGCACATGATGGTGAGCGCCTTCAACCTGTCTTCTGTTTGTTACCTTGTCGTTTAGAAGAAGAACTCGAAAAGCATATACTACAAGGTGGTCGAAAAATTGATCTGTGGTTGGCTGAACATAAAATGGCTGTTGTGGATTTTTCTGATCAAGCAGATAGCTTTGTTAACTTCAATCACCCCGAAGATGTCATCAATAATGACGTTGTATTACAGTCTCCCACCCCTTTAATTGGCTTTGCAGCCTTTAGTGGAACTGGCAAAACAACCCTTTTACGTCAGCTCATCCCCACATTAAACTCAAAGGGTTTAGAAGTTGCGGTTATCAAACATGCACATCATAAGTTTGATATCGATGTTCCCGGTAAAGATAGTTATGAAATACGACAAGCAGGAGCTCAACAGGTACTTGTTTCATCAAGCAATTTAATGGCCTTGATGGAAGTTCAACCGACAGAAATGACCGAGCCTCAATTATCTGACCTCATCCCTCGTTTGAATACGAACAAGTTAGATATCATATTAGTAGAAGGGTTTAAGCACGAGGTCATTCCTAAAATTGAACTCTACCGTCCGGCACTAGACAAGCCACTACTTCATCCCGATGATTCAAATATCATTGCAATTGCTACTGATAGCCCTTTAAACAGTAGTAGTGACATCGACCAACTGGACTTGAACAATATCGAAGAAATGGCAAGCTACCTTCAAACATTTATTGATAATTGGACTGCAAATCATGGCTGAATTTATTCCCCAAGAGAGCTGTGCTGATGCACATGAAGCACATAGCCTAAGTGTTGATGAGGCAAGACAACGAATTAAGAACCTTATTACACCTATCACCACATGGGAAAAACGTTCATTACGTGATGCCTTAGGCTTTATTTTAGACCAAAATATTACCTCTCCGATTAATGTTCCTCCCCACAATAATTCAGCAATGGATGGTTATGCTATCCACGGCAGTGATTTGACGGGGTCAACACTGACACTTAAACAAGTTGGAATAGCCTTTGCTGGTCAACCCTATATAGGCACTATCAAGTCAGGGGAGTGCATAAGAATAATGACTGGCGCGATGATGCCAACTGAATGTGACACGGTCATTATGCAGGAACATGTTGAAGTTAATGATACATCCATCACACTACATGGCAAACACGCTATTGGACAAAATGTTCGTTCAGCAGGAGAAGATCTTCAACAAGGCGAAACGGTATTAAACCAAGGTCATAAAATCATGCCTGCTGACCTCGGCTTGATTGCCTCTTTAGGCATTGCTGAAGTCACTGTTAAAAGAAAACTTCGCGTTGCCTTTTTCTCAACAGGTGATGAACTGCGTTCTATTGGCGAACCATTAGAAGACGGTCAAATATATGATAGTAATCGATATACTCTATATGGGATGCTGAAACGGTTAGATGTCGATATTTTAGATATGGGTGTTGTTCCAGACCAAAAAGAGGCATTACGCCAAGCACTACAACTTGCTTCAGTACAAGCTGATGTCGTACTGACTTCTGGAGGTGTATCCGTTGGTGACGCTGATTACGTTAAAGAAATGCTTGTAGAACTTGGTCAAGTTGATTTCTGGAAGATAGCAATGAAACCTGGGCGACCACTCGCCTTTGGCAAAATAAATGACACTTTGTTCTTTGGCCTACCAGGTAACCCCGTTTCAGTCATGGTGACTTTTTATCAATTTGTTAATGGTGCATTACAGCAACTTGCTGGCCTTCCAGAACAAGCACCGCAACTAATGAACGTAAACTGCATAAGTAGCATTCGTAAACGAGCTGGTCGCTTTGAGTTTCAACGAGGTATTTTATTTCAAGATGAGAAAGGGCTCACTCAAGTCAAAACTACGGGTGAACAAGGATCAGGAATTTTACGCTCCATGAGTATTGCAAACTGTTTCATCTTGTTAGAAGAGCAATGTGATGGCGTAGAGCCAAACAGCATCGTTACAGTACAACCTTTTTCAGGTCTTATTTAAATGACAGCCACAGTAGCAAAAAAGAAATTAGAACTTAATAAATTAAAGAAACGCCTGCGTCGTAATGTTGGTCAAGCAATTTCTGACTATAATATGATTCAAGATGGCGACAAGATTATGGTGTGCCTATCAGGTGGGAAGGATAGTTATACCCTACTCGATATATTAATGAATCTGCAAAAACATGCACCCATTGATTTTGAAATTGTTGCCGTTAATCTAGACCAAAAGCAACCAGGGTTTCCCGAAGAGATTCTCCCTGAATACCTATCTAAGATTGGCGTACCTTTTCATATTATTGAAAAAGATACCTACAGTATCGTCAAAGAAATAGTTCCTGAAGGCAAAACAACCTGTGGTATTTGCTCACGCCTACGTCGCGGTTCACTTTATGGCTATGCCCGCCAAAATGGGATTACGAAAATTGCCTTAGGTCATCATCGTGACGACATTATTGAAACTGCATTTCTTAATATGTTCTATGGTAGTAAAGTAAAAGCAATGCCACCCAAGCTACTCAGTGATGATAAGACAAATATACTGATCCGCCCCCTTGCTTACTGTAAAGAGTCGGATATTATTCGTTATTCTGAACATCAAGACTTCCCTATTATTCCCTGTAACCTCTGCGGTTCACAGGAAAACATGCAACGCCAAGTTATCAAAGAAATGTTGCAAGGTTGGGAAAAACAACATCCTGGTCGCCTCGAGAATATATTCCGTAGCCTGCAAAACATATCGCCATCACAATTGGCCGACAATGAACTATTTAATTTTAAAGATCTTGAATTACAACGTCAAAAACCGACAGGGGATGAAGATTCAGCTCATGATGATTCACAGTACCCACTAGCACGAGAAGGCTAAAGCGATTATGCAACAAGCAACATTTAACCCACAGCCAGTAAAACGCTTTGCTCTATTTGAATTAGGCTTTAGACCTTTTTTCTTATTCGCAAGCTTATTTTCTATTATCGCAACATCAATTTGGATGGCTGCTTACACATTTGGATTATCACTACCCATTAGTAGCTATACCAGTCCGATAGCATGGCATGGCCATGAAATGGTTTTTGGTTATAGTCTTGCTATTATCGCCGGTTTTCTACTTACAGCCGTGAGAAATTGGACTGGAGTACAAACAATTAAAGGTTGGCCACTAGCCAGCCTTGTATTAATCTGGGCACTTGCTAGAACATTTCCATTACTAGGCCTACCTATATTATCTGAATGGGCAGCACTCTTAGACCTTCTATTTATAATAGGTCTAATTCTAGCCGTACTTCACCCCATTGCAAAAGTAAAACAATGGCGTCAATTATTGATCGTATCAATATTGATACTCATCCTAGCTGCCGATATTGTCTATTACCTCGGTGTTTTACACATCGTTGATCAAGGAATTTCATGGGGATTATTTTCGGGCGTCTACCTCATTATGGGGCTGATTTTCACGCTTGCTCGACGTGTAATGCCTTTCTTTATCGAACGCGGCGTCGGTTATAAAGTTCAACTTCAAAACTGGTCATTTATTGACTCATCCAGCTTATTATTTTTAGCAGCACTATGGATTGTGGATGTATTTCTAAAACAGCAGTTATTAACTGCCCTTATTTCGTTTGTATTGGTCTTGTTACATGGTGTGAGACTATGGGGCTGGCACACTAAAGGGATCTGGAAAAAACCACTGTTATGGGTGCTTTTTCTCGGTTACAGCATGTTTATCTTAGGCTTTGCACTTAAATCGATTAACTACTTCAGCCTATACCCAACATCACTCCCTCTTCATGCCTTTACTTACGGTGGGATTGGATTAATGACGCTCGGAATGATTTCTCGTATTTCACTGGGTCATACCGGAAGAAATATCAACGAGCCGCCAACAGCATTGACTTGGATATTTTTATGTCTCTTTCTAGGCGTACTTATTCGCGTAATAATGCCCATTATCATGCCAAGTGCATATCTACAGATTATTGGCCTAGCACAAGCGCTTTGGATCCTCGCTTTTACTGGTTTCTTATATAACTACCTCATGATATTTATTAAACCTCGCACTGACGGACAGCCGGGGTAATTTCGCAGGAGTTTATATTTAGCCTAGAAAGAACTTAAAAGTCATGACATCTCAATTAGTAAGGTAAAAAACTGTTGCTCTACTTATACGGAGGTACAGCTAATACAACATCACCAATATAATATGAAAGTACCTGCTCAGACCGTTAGTTTCAATAGGTCCTAGTAAGCAGAAAGGTCTACATTCACTGAGTGTCAACACAATAGAAACCGAGCTTGCTTCCGGGCCACATTTTAAACAATAAAAAGCCCCAAGTAATGGGGCTTAAGATATCTTGGTGCCGACGGGCGGAGTCGAACCGCCACGGGCTTACGCCCACCACCCCCTCAAGATGGCTTGTGAATACGCTGAAACCTTGGTACACATGGGATATACAAATATAACACCCTGTCAAAATCGCCAAATTCATCATATATAAATCAATTAGTTACCCTATAGTTTTGAGAATTTCTTACACCTTGAAATAAGCGCTTTTCAGTACTCTACTTGAGGCGGGAATCGAACCCACGTCCAACCCTCATTATTCAACCGTTAACAAAGCTCCGTGGCATTTTCGAGGTGTTTATTGCTACACTAACTGTCCTCATACCTTCGATATTGACCATTACACATCACTATTCCAAGAAAACATGATGAGTATTTTTCACGGGGTTAACCTTATCAAACCTTAAATTCATTCCTCTCTAAGTTATTAAACTATTTCAGTTTCCCTATAAAACGTTTTCGACTTGGTGATGCTACGATAAGTTCTGGAATTTTATCCAACGGAATTTCAGCATCAACTCCCCCTGCTTTCAATGCCTCTTTTGGCATACCATAAACTACGCAGGAGTCTTCATCCTGACCAATTGTCAATGCACCGGTATCATGTAGCTCTTTTAATCCTTTTGCACCATCATCTCCCATACCTGTCATTATAATTCCAATGGCATTATTTCCTGCTGCTGTTGCAACTGACCGAAATAATACGTTCACAGAGGGTTTATGCCGTGTCACTAAAGGTCCATCTTTTACTTCGACACGATATTGAGCTCCACTTCGTCGTAATAATAAATGTTTACCGCCAGGCGCAATAAATACCAGGCCCGGCATAACTCGATCATTATTCTGAGCTTCTTTTACAGTCACCTCACAAACACTATTTAACCGTTGAGCAAATGCTGCTGTAAAGGCCTCCGGCATATGCTGAACGACAACTATTCCCGGTGATGTCTTAGGTAGCCGAGTTAATACGGCCTCTAAGGCCTGCGTTCCACCTGTTGAGGTGCCTATAGCAATAACCCGATCTGTTGTTTCAGCCATTGCTGTTATTGGTTTATCAATGATGACGGGTTTAAGTTTTGACTCTCCGATATTCTTTATTTTTGCTTGAGCAGCGCCTTTAATAGCATGCCCCATTAAGGTTTCTGATTCTTGCAAAAAGTTTTTTAAGTTGATGGTTGGTTTGGTAATAATATCAACCGCGCCAGCACTCATTGCATGCATAGTGACTTCTGCACCCTTGGTGGTCAATGTTGAACAAATTACGACAGGGATTGGATGTTCTTTCATCAGCTTTTTCAAGAAAGTCACGCCATCCATTCGCGGCATTTCAATATCAAGCACAATAACATCAGGCCAGTTTTTCTCTAATTTTGCAAGTGCAAAAATCGGATCAGGTGCTGAACCAATCACAGTGATGCCCGCTATATTATTTAACACCTTAGTTAGTACTTGCCTAACGACGGCTGAATCATCAACAATAAAAACTCTTATCTCTTCTTTCATAGTTTCCTACCAAAACTCATCCTGACTACCGACAGTAGCAATTTTTGTTGCATCTTTTTCATGTTCATTAATGCTTTTCTTCCAATACGTTCGTTCTTCTTGCTCAAGCTTCGATTTCTGGCCCGCACCTATCATTTTTACAAATACAGAAAAGTCGCCGCCTACAAAATGGACATTCCTGCCAAAATCACCTCCAAGTGCCGAACTGACCATCGGGATTTTTTCATTTTGTAGAAACTCCCTTATAAAATCAATATTAACACCACCTACACTTTTTCTCCCCCCTGGTTCTCCACGGATCTGTAACACATCTGCACCACCAAAACATTTGGCTTGAAGGTTCTCTCTTCGAGCACCTTTAGCCATCATCTCGTTAATCAATAGTTCCATAGCATTTATGCCATAGCGTCCTTCTTCAGACTCTATGGCCGGCATATTATAGGCATGTGTTTTGTAGGCGAGTAGAAAATGATTCATTCCTATTACTTTATTAACAGGATCGAACAGACAAGCTGCGACACATGATCCCAATAAAGTTGAGATCACTTCTTGAGTATTACTGACATAAAACTCACCAGGATTAATAATAATCCGATTTGTATGTTTAAATGGTTGGCTGATCATTTTTTGACATAAATAGAGGGCTGAACCATCTCCAAATGATCTGTAATTCGACTTAGTGTCTCTGAGTGACTAATAAAGAAGTAGCCCCCAGGCTTTAGTGACTTGATAATTCGTTCAACCACATGTTTCTTTGTAGCATTATCAAAATAAATAAGTACATTTCTCAGAAAAATAACATCAAACATTTCCATTTTAGGTGGTAATGGCTTCATCAAGTTAAGTTGCTTAAACCGTGTTCGCTGTCTTAATTTTTCACTAACACGAAAGGTTCCTTCTTGAGAACGAACACCTTTAAGGCAATACTTTTCCATCAAACTGACATCTAAGAGGTCAATCCGATCCATCATGTAAACACCCTGTCGTGCTTTATCCAATACTTTAGTACTTAAATCAGTTCCTAAAATACTCCATTTTTTCGCACCTAAATTTTCAGATAATGACATCGCAATTGAGTAGGCTTCTTCTCCTGAAGAACTCGCAGCACTCCATAGACGAAAATGGTCACCTCGCCAGTCTTTAAGAATTTTATTTTGTAGAAAATCAAAATGTTTCGGTTCACGAAAAAAATAAGTTTCATTGGTCGTTAAAATATCAATCATCATCTGAAATTCTTGTGAATTCCCTTGATCCATTACAAATTCAAAATACTGTCCGTAAGACTCTATCTGATGATAATTTAGCCTTTTATTTAACCGACTGCTAACCATTACATGCTTTGCAGGTGCTAAATCAATTCCCGCATGATCATAAATAAACTTTTGGAATAGTTTAAATTCATTTTCGGTCATTGAGGCCATTAATAAATAATCCTAATTATTAAGCGAAATAAGTTTGGTATTAATTGAAACAAGGTTAATTCATGAACTCCTTAATCAACCGTAATCACGACAACTTGAAGTAAGCGACAGCCTGTTGTAATTGCTCTGCTTGTCCGCTCAACTCTTCTGATGTAGCTGCAAGTTCTTCTGAGGCCGCAGCACTTTGCTGAGTGGCTTGATCGAGCTGCCCCATCGACTCACTTATTTGTCGTATACCACTGGCTTGCTCTTCTGAGGCAGCACTAATCTCTTGAACCAAATCTGAGGTTTTAGTGATATCAGGTACTACTTTAATAATCAATGTTCCTGCTTTTTCTGCTATGTCGACACTATCTGTAGCAAGCTCACTAATCTCTTCTGCGGTTACACGACTACTTTCTGCTAATTTCCGAACTTCAGCAGCTACAACGGCAAAGCCTTTACCATGTTCGCCTGCAGAGGCAGCCTCAATAGCCGCATTCAATGATAATAGATTCGTTTTATAAGCAATATCTTCGATAAGGCCAATTTTCTTAGCTATATGTTTCATTGCTGACACGGTTTCTGTAACGGCCGTTGCTCCTTCTTGTGCCTCACTTGCTGAACTCGTTGCCATTTTTTCTGTTACACCTGAGTTCTCTGCATTTTGCTGCACGGATGCATTCAATTGTTCAACTGCACTACTTGTGCTTTCAACACTTGCAGATTGCTCTACAGCACCTTGGCTGATAGTTTGTGCTGTTGCGCTTACCTCTTGAGATGCACTTGCAAGATTATCAGCTCCACTACGCACAGTCTGAATGACGTCTCGTAATTTAGCGACCATTTGATGAATATCAGCATAAATACCGACTTCTTTCTTACTTTCATCAAAAGTAATATCTAAGCCACCGGCTGCAATTTGTTGGGCAATTTCTGCAATTCTTTTAGGCTCACCACCTAACTGATTAAGTAAGATACGCGTGATCGATACTGCCAGTATCAGTGTTATAACGAGAACAATACTTGTGATTACTGAAAACCATTTAAATGACGCATCGGCCTCTTGACGAATATCAGCTGCTGCATTACTCAAATCGGAAGAAAGCTGATCTTCAAGTTTTTTTAATGCATTTATTCGTTTTGTAGAAGCCTTAAACCAATAGCTCGCATCAACACCAAAATCATCTAGACCTACTGTCGTTGCAGCAGAGTATGCAATTGCGCGTAAGTCATTAACTTCCTTCGACATTTCAGACTTTGTTAGTGCTGTGTAATTATTCGATTGTGCTTGTGATGCTGAACTTTCAAAGCTACTAAAAAATGCATTTTGCATTGCCTTTAATGAAATAGCTTTTTCTAACGCTCCTTTCCCAAAAGCATTTTTTGCAAACACGTTGCTTAAAACAGCTCGCTCAATTCCTGAACGCTCTTTGCCTTGCAAGAAATTAACATAGCTCGTTGTCATGCTACCTATACTGGCATTAGTACTCTTTTTAGAAACCAGATTAATGGTATCTAAAAACTTGGTATTTAAGCCTGTATAGAAGCCAATAGCATCTTTCCCTGCAATCTGAAATGCAGAAACATCCTTCCTTATAGATGTGATTTTTTTAAAGTCATTTAAAACTTGATTAAGGATCTGGCTACCTAATATGCTTTGATCAAATTCTAATAAAAAAGTATCTAAATTTTCTTTCTTTTTATCAGTTAAGCGTCGTTGATCAACCATTTCTGTTGCAAACTTTTTACCTTTGCTACCTAGAAATCCAGCCGTTGTCCCTCTTTCTTTTTGAACTTCATGAACTAAGGCACTTATTTCAACACTCATGTTAACCATTTGTTCAACATCTGCCATTTCATTAGCAGTCAAATACTTTGTTTGGATAGCAAAAAATGAGAAAAACAGTAAACCGATAATAGGCGCTACTAATAGCAGCATTAACTTACTTCTAAACCCAATATTTTTAATAAAACCCATAATACTCTCCTAAAAACAACTATTATACAATTCCAATACAAAATTATTTTCATAATTAAGTATATTCATAAACTTACGTATTATCATTTTCTTGAGGTACTTTCTCGGCTACTGACTTAGTCACTTGATTCAGTGCTGCTAACTCAGATACTGACAGTACCTTGCTAATCTCAAGTAGAATGATAAAGTCATCATCTACACGGCCCATGGCCTGTATAAAATCAACTCTAATATCAGCTCCAAATTCTGGGGCCGCCTGTATATTTTCCTCAGGAATTTCAAGTATTTCATTTACCTGATCAACCAACATTCCGATACTTTGACTTTCATCATTCGTAATAATCTCAACTAATACAATACAACTACGCTTACTAATTTCACTTGCGGCATGTCCTAGCCTTGCAGATAAATCTACTACAGGTACAACGTTGCCCCTTAAATTAATAACGCCACGAATATACTCAGGCGTCATTGGTACACGTGTTATATTACTTATTTCAATTATTTCATTAACATCATGAATACCAATTGCTAACTTATCTTTACCCACTAAAAAAGTTAGATATTGTCCTTGTTGCCCTTCATCACTAAGTACAAGGTTCGTTGATGCTGTATTACTTACTGCTAATTCATTCATAAATAACTCCCAGACTAAAAGCGTTCAAAGTCTTGTTCATTAAAGTCTGGCGTACTGCCACCACTTGATTTCGCTGGCGCTACCGATGCTACAGCACTTGGTCTAGGCTTAGAAGGCGCTCTTCGCTCTTGTTGTTGTGGTGCTACTTGTACTTGTCCATCACCTTCTTGAATCTTGAAGTATGCAACTGCTTGTTGTAACTGTTCAGCCTGTCCACTCAACTCTTCTGATGTTGCGGCAAGCTCTTCTGAGGCTGCTGCACTTTGCTGAGTAGCTTGATCGAGCTGCCCCATCGACTCACTTATTTGGCGTATACCACTGGCTTGTTCCTCTGAAGATGCACTGATTTCCTGTATTAAATCAGATGTTTTAGTGATATCAGGAACAACCTCTGTTATTAATTCACCTGCTTTTTCAGCTATGCCCACACTATCGGTAGCAAGTTCACTAATCTCCTCAGCTGTAACACGGCTGCTTTCTGCTAATTTCCGTACTTCTGCCGCCACCACAGCAAACCCCTTACCATGCTCTCCAGCAGAGGCTGCTTCAATCGCTGCATTAAGTGATAGAAGGTTTGTTTTATAAGCAATATCTTCGATAAGGCCAATTTTCTTAGCTATATGTTTCATTGCTGACACGGTTTCTGTAACGGCCGTTGCCCCTTCTTGTGCTTCACTTGCTGAACTCGTTGCCATTTTTTCAGTGACGCCAGCATTTTCAGCATTCTGTTGAACCGATGCGTTCAATTGTTCAACTGCACTACTCGTACTTTCTACGCTTGCTGATTGCTCCACGGCTCCTTGACTAATAGTTTGTGCTGTTGCACTTACTTCTTGAGAGGCGCTAGCAAGATTATCAGCACCACTACGAACAGTTTGAATAACATCTCGTAACTGATTACGCATATTCAGCAAGGCACTGGTTAATTGACCAATTTCATCTTTCGACAAACTACCTTCATCTATTTGAGCTTGTAAGTCACCACTTGCCAGCTGTTGAAGCGCAAGTAGTAAACTACCTAAGCGTTTATTCACCGACACAATGAACAAGACTCCCAATATGATAGCGACCATTATACTGACAGCCATAAGGATCCAGCTTGATGTGATGGCTTGCTTCTGTGCAACTAATGATTGGTTTGCATCATTTTGTAGCAGGTCCTGCTGATTTTCAGACATCATTTTTAAGATGGATACTAACTCAGCGCCAACTGGTGCAGCCTTAGTTCCTAACCAATAATTCGCAAGGTTCCAGTCTTTCCCTCCTCGTAACTCAAACATCTGAGCTGGGATTGGTAAAAATGCTGTTCTTGCTTTATCTAATGCTTTAAAAGCTTTTGTCTGCTTCACACCCAATAAGTGAGCGTTATCTTTCAAATCTTGATAGCGACGGATGTTTTTTGCCCAAAGGACATCAAACTGTTGCTTAAACTTCTCATCTCCAGATAACAAATAGGCTCTAATATTAGCGAGTCCTAGGCCAATTGTGCCCCGAACATCCGCCATAATACCTAAGAGCCTTTTACGTTCGTCAGTTGAAGATAAACCCGCTTCTAAATCGATCATTGCTGTAATGTTTTTCACCATTATTCCTGCTTGTGGTGCAGCTTCTTCAAACAACATTTTGACCGCAGGAACATTACCTGATGTTTGAGCAATATCTTCAATTTCTTGTTGAGCCTGTTTAAACTTAGGCAGTAACTCATTAATTCGATTTAATCGCTCAATATTTTCTGGGTTTGTCCACGTTTTTGCTTTTTCTTGCATTAAAGCTTGAGCTTGGTCAATATCTTCATCCCAAACTCGTTTACGTTCATCTCTGAATTTATCTTTTCCGAGTAACATCCATCCTCGAAGAGCAGCAAGTGCTTGGTTCATACCATTAAGCATTGTCATACTTGATTGTGCTGTAGGGACCCTTACTTGCGTTATTCGCTCAACAGTTTTAGCTGTTTCCTTAATATTATTAATCGCATTATAGGAACCTACTGATGTTGCAATTAAAATAAGTAATAAAATAATACTTAATTTACTACCTAATTTTAAATTTTTAAAATATGTCATAACGATATAGTCCTCACTTGCCTTCAATTTTCTTACATTTCAAGTTCACTTTCTGAACTTTCTCTTAATCCTACAAATCATTTAAATTGGCCAGCTTAACGGGCCATTCATGTTAATACCTACCACTTTTCACCGCTTTTTGTATCAGCCCTTGCACATCTAAAATAAGTGCAACATTGCCATCACCTAATACAGTTGCGCCAGTTAAACCGGCTACGTTCTCAAATACTTTACCTAGTGGTTTTATAACTGTCTGATGTTCACCGTGTAATTGGTCGACCACAAATCCTGCTTTATTTTTTCCCGAACGGACAACAACTAGACTTTCTCGACTTTGTTCGTTTGGACGAATGCCTGAATTAAAGTATTCACCTAATCGTAAATAAGGCATAGCGACACCTCGTAAGTTGACATAATGTTGTACATCATCAACTTCCCACTCACCACTATTCATTTCTACACATTCTTCCACCATTGTCAGCGGAATAATGTAGCGTTCATTGATCGCTTCAACCATAAACCCATCGATGATTGCCAAAGTTAGAGGTAAGTGAATTGTAATCGTAGTGCCTTGACCTGCCACACTGTCAATATTGACACTGCCTCGTAAGCCTTCAATATTTCGTCTTACGACATCCATACCGACACCACGACCAGATAAGTCACTCGCTTGCTGCTTCGTACTGAGCCCTGCTTCGAAAATCAGATTAAAGATCTCTTGCTGGCTAAGATTATGTTCTTCAGGAATAAGACCATTAGCTATAGCCTTAGCGACTATCTTGTCACTATCTAAGCCTGCGCCATTATCAATAATTTCAATTACAATATGACCCGACTGATGATAGGCATTAAGTTGAATACAGCCTTTATCTTCTTTACCTGCCTGCTCTCTTTGTAGCGGTGTTTCAACACCATGATCAAGAGAGTTTCTAATCAAATGAGTTAGAGGATCATTAATTTTTTCAACAACAGTTTTATCTAGCTCTGTTTCGCCACCTGTTATTTTAAGCTCTATATCTTTTCCCAATTCCTTACTAACATCTCTCACGACACGCTTGAACCGAGTAAAAGTTTCGCCTATTGGCACCATTCTAAGATCTAATGCTGTATCTCGAATATTACTGACTAAGGTATTCATCGTCTCTGCGACTTCTTCAACATCAGTTAATCCATGTCGTTCAACCATCAAATCCATGGCGGCACCAGATATCACTAATTCCCCGACCAGATTAATCAACTGTCCTAACTTCCCTGAATCAACTCGAATATAGTTAGCTTCTTTAGCAACCTTTTGTTTAACTTGTTGTTGTTTCTTAACGGCCTTAGCAACAACTTCTGGTTGAACCACTTGCTGCTCGACTAAAATTTCACCTATCGGTTTACTATCTTGGCCTGCTTCATTCTGCTTTTGCACAGCCTTGGCAACATCATTTTTGGTTAAAACACCAATATTAATTAATATATCACCGAGTCTATCCGTATCACTTTCCATTTCATCTAAAACAGAAAGGTAGTCTTCAACATTTGAATGTGGCGGCAAAATATTGATATCACAATCATCACTAGCGAATTCAAAGACATCTTCAATAGTTTGCTTATCTGCATTACTTTTATAAGCAATTTTAAGGTGTAGATAACAGCTCTCAGGATCAAATTCACCCATTTCTGGAATATCTTCTGTCAAAACTAATACAGTTTCAATGTCACCTAATGTTTTTAAATACCGTAAGAAAGATAATGGATCGACCCCCATTCTCAATGCATCAGGTTTAAATACTAAGGATATTATCCATTTATCACTAAGATCTTCAGACTCCCCAATGGTTTCCATCTCTGTAAGCTGAACTTCACTGACTGCTGGTAAAGCATCCTCATCTTGAGTTTTCCCTGTTAACTGAAATACAAGATCTTTACCGGTTGCACTTAACTCTTCTGGTAGGCCAGCATTATCACCACCCGATTGAATACAATATTCTAATAGTTTTGAAGTATGGTCTTTACAGTCTAATAATACTGAAATCAATCTATCATCAATAGATTTTTCACCATTTCTAACTCCATCTAATATTGTCTCAGCTTCGTGGGTGAAAGCAACAATATCATTAAAGCCAAATAATCCTGATGACCCTTTAATCGTATGCATAGCACGAAATACACTATTAATAGTTTCACTATCATCAGGTGTATCTTCCAGAGCGAGTAAAGAATCTTCCATATCATCTAAAAGTTCTTTTGCTTCTTGTTTAAAAGTCTCTAACGCCAGATCTAAATCGCTCATGAAGCCTCCCAATCAGCAGGTATGATAACGGGGTCACCAAAAAATGATGCCAAATTAAAAAGCTCCAAAACATCTATTACAGCTTGACTATGATGCACTAAGCTAAATTGATTGTTTATTTTTTGTGCCTGCTGTTTCAACATAATCAATAGCTGTACACCTGCACTATCAATCTCAGTTACTTCAGATAAATCAAGCTGTAATGCCTTACCTGATTCTAAATAGGGCAATAAGGTATTGTTCTGTTCTAACACATTATAAATTGTCATTTCATCTTTAATGACAAGCTGGGTCGTGGAATCATTCTGAAGTTTTATATCAATAGTCACAACGTTCTCCTAAAACCTTACTCTATGGCAGTATCAATTTAGAAACGGCAGCAAGCAACATAGGTGGTTGAAAGGGTTTCACCAACCATGCTTTAGCTCCTGCAGCTCGTCCAGCCTGCTTTTTCTCATCCGATGCTTCGGTTGTTAGCATCATCATGGGTGTAAATTTATAGGCAGGTAACTTTTTGGCTTCTTGCACCAAGGTAATACCATCCATATTAGGCATATTGACATCAGTAATAAGTAAATGAATTTTGACACCATTTAATTTACTCAGAGCATCGACTCCATCCACTGCATCAATGACATCAAACCCCGCCCCTTTTAAAGTCAAACTTACAACTTGTCGAATTGAGGCTGAATCATCAACGATCATTATTGTTTTTGCCATTTTAAATACCCTTGTTTAAACTTTTAATATATTTTTAATTCTAGAAGAAGGTGAGGTCATCGCCTGCTTCCTCTTCTACAACCATCGTAACTTCTTCACCTGAAATGCTGGCCTGGTGGTGAAGCAACTCTTCTGGCATCGTATAACGTAATTCCATCTTTTCCATAATACTGTCAATTTGGATTGATTCTGGGTCACGAACAGTCAGAGAAATTTGTTTTTGGCTATCAACAACATCATATAAATCTTGTAAATTATGCTCTGCATGTTCCAGCATTTGACTAACACGATCCTGAAATTGTAATGCTGTTAAAACAGAATATATTTCAACCTGCACCTGTTCATTTCCCTCGGTCAAAATATCAGCATGTCCTTTAAATGAATTTAAAGTATTTTCAATATCCGTTAATACTTTTTCTATGTAAGACTCTGAATTATGTATGCTCTCTCCATCAGTCTCACTTGTTGCTTCGGCAGATTTAAGCGTTGCTGTCATCGCAGCATTGATGTCATTTACAGTCTTACTTATTCTCGACCCAGTTGCAGCCGAAGTTTGGGCTAAATTTCTTACTTCCTCAGCA
>Ga0209495_1000124_pt1 | contig 59230 bp, 50 predicted proteins | sample EN1Hudsemesocosm_FD_184629 | JGI IMG/M metagenome (GOLD analysis project Ga0209495, IMG submission 184629) | Methane-oxidizing microbial communities from mesocosms in the Hudson Canyon - EN1E Hudson Canyon (SPAdes) (version 2) | ecosystem: Environmental > Aquatic > Marine > Cold seeps | place...
CCAAAACAAATATCGGGGTCTTGCAGAACCGCACCGTATTCGGCAAATTTTGTATAAGCCCGTGTTGGGCAGCCTTTTAAACAAACCGGATCATCACAATGATTACACGCCATTGAGATATTAATCCGCTGATAATCAGGGTAAGTACCGCCCTCGACAAAACCGACAGACCGAAAAGCAATATGTGCCGGCACATCATTTTTCTCACTACAAGCCGACTCACAGGCATGACAACCGATACAATTATCGGCGTTTAAAAAAAACCCATGCTGTTTATAGCGGTTAGGGTTTTCACCGATGTCAGTATCTCCGTTAATGGTTAAACTTTCACCGCGCAAAGCACTGTCTTTTTCTGTTAACTCTATCGGCTGTCCATAACGGTTATTTTCCTTACTTTCAGGGTCTTTTAAAAGAGCGTAACCAGGCTCGTCTTCCCGTACTTTATACATGACTAATCCTTAAATATATCACTCATCTCTACCCAAAACGTGTTAACAAAAATGCAAAACACTGCTGACATAAAAAAACCTTTGATATCTTGTCGTCAAAACGTTCTGGCTTCCTTGTTCAATTGCGCCGCTAATACCTGATCTATTTTTTCAATACAAATAGCCGCTTGCTTAAACGCCGGCTGACGCGAGTAGGGATCTAATAATCCCAATGTCAATCGATTCACACAATCAAAAAAATGAAAGGGTATAAAAACCATATCTCTAGGTACCCGCTGGGTCAACATGACCAACACTATGGCATCACCACGCCTGGAAACAACACGGACATAAGTTTGGTGCTTAACCCCTAACGCCACAGCTGCATCGGGATTCATTTCCATAAAAGGTGTCGGGCTGAACTTGTTATTATTAGCGATCTTCCCCGTTCGCGTGCGGGAATGAAAATGCTCAACTAAGCGTCCTGAATTGAGCCAAAAAGGATATTGTTCATCGGGTTTTTCATTATTATCCACGAACGGTAGTGGAATCAATTTAGCCCTGCCATCCGGATAGCTAAAGGTCGCGGGTTCAACATATAAGCGCTTACCGCCTTTCGGGGGTAACTCACCGTTTTCGGCTTGCTCTTTAGTATAGGGCCATTGAATACCTTTATGCTCTTCAATGAGATCATGTGTCAGTCCTGAAATGTCGAGTAACCGCCCTTTAGATAACTCACGCATCTCGTCAAAAACATCATCAAAATGATGTGGAAAATGCATCTTTTCTGCACGCTTAAAACGTTTCGCCAATGCATTAAAAATATGTAAATCTGTTTTAGACTGCGCGTACGGCTCTTTAATCTTACGGATAATATTGACCCGTCGTTCGGTATTGGTAAACACGCCCTCTTTTTCAGCCCAAATAGCTGCGGGCAGAAAAATATGGGCATACTGCGTGGTCTCAACATCCACATAAGAATCCTGCACCACACAGCACTCTAACTTTTCAAGCGTTTTACGTATTCGAGAGGTATTCGGCATTGAGGTCATCGGATTAGTCCCAACCAACCATAGCCCTTTAATGTCGCCCGCCTCAATGGCCGGAAAAATATCGGTTTGAGTTAACCCTCGTTTTTTCGGAAAAAACTCCGGGTCCACCCCCCAAAATTTACCGATGTCTTCTCGGTCTTTACTATTTTCCAACAAGCGATAACCCGGTAACCCCGAACAAGAAGACCACTCCCGTGTCCCCATCGCATTACATTGCCCGGTGATAGACAAACTGGTGCCGCCCGGTTGACCGATATTACCGGTTAATAAACTTAAATTATTAAGACCCACAACCCCATCCGAGCCGTGGGTACTTTGATTAATCCCCATACACCAAATATTCATGGCACTACCGGCTTTAGCATAAATTCTGGCAACCGTTCGAATAGTGTCTTCATCAATGCCGCAAATACGCGAGGCAGTTACCGGATCATAATTTTTTACCTCTGCTGCCAGTGCTTCAAAGCCCACCGTATTGGCCTCAATATAGGCTCGATCTTCCAACCCTTCCTCAAGAATAACCTGCATCATGGCATTCATCAGCACGACATCTGTTCCCGGGGTAATACACAGATGAAAATCGGCGTATTGCGCTAACATCGTCACGCGCGGATCAATAACAATTAAAGGAAATTGACGCTTTTCGCGCGCCTCCTTAAAACGCCAATAAATAATAGGATGTTGCTCAGGAAGGTTTGATCCCCAGGCGATTAAACACTCGGTATGCTCAAAGTCCTCATAACAGCCCGGCGGACCATCAGACCCAAAAGACCGTTTATACCCTGACACGGCTGACGCCATACACAAGGTGGTATTGCCATCATAATTATTGGTTCCGATGACACCACGAGCCAATTTCCCTAAGGTATAAAAACCTTCCGTTAATATCTGCCCGGTTGAAACAATAGCAAAAGAATCAGGGCCATATTTCTCCTGAATACGATTGATCTCAGCGGCCATCTTATCCAAGGCACCATCCCACCCGGATTCCTGATAGTCATCATGGATACTGTTACGCATCAAGGGTGTTTTTCCTCGACCTGAGGACTCAAATAACTCATGTTCAAAAAGACCTTTGACACATAATTTTCCTCGATTAACATCGGCATCAGCAACCCCTCTTGAGGCGACCGGCTTGCCATCCTTGTTAATACCAATTTCTATAGAACAACCCGTGGAACAATAGCCACAAGTCGAATAAGACCACTTTTCTATTCCTTTATCAGCAATCTTAATTGGGTTTTTCTGGTGTCGACCAAAGAGCATAATAATTAATCTATTTTGAAGTTAAAATTATTGAATTAATGGCGAATCTGATACGTTCAAATCAAAACCAACTATTTCTGACTCACTCGCCGTGAATTCAATAAATTGACTAATCGCCTTACGTCTAACCCGCTCTTGCAAATAATCTGCAATTTGATCTTTGACTGCTGAAAAGGGCATGAGTTCACCTTCAATACGCTGATCAATTCGAACGACATGAAATCCGTATCGTGACTCAATCGGTTTTTTTGCAACGCCTGTTTCGGTTAATGAAAAAACCTGACGTTCAAATTCCTCAACGGTTTGCCCCCGTGTTAACTGCCCTAAATGACCGCCATCTTTCTTGGATGGGCACACAGAATAACGATTGGCCTGCTCTTTAAATGAACTCCCCTGATTCAGCGCCAGTAAAATTTCATCGGCTAACTCACGCATACGTCGACGTTCCTTAACATCATCAGGTGCCGCCGGCAATAGAATATGGCTGGCTTCAATCAAATCTTCAGTCTTAAATTTTTGCTGATTATTTTCAAAATATTGCTGACAAATTTCAACGTCTGATTCTGGCACTTGCACTTCTTGTTCGATCAAAGCCTCGATCGCCGATTCTACGTTCCGTTCATGGTCCTGCCCATCAACCGCCGTAAGTTTACGCTCACCTACTCGCTGTAATAACAGCTGACGAATCACTAATGCTCTGGCGGCTAAATGATAAGCCTCTTCTTGTGATCCGGCTGGGTGATACTGCATTTCTGCAGCAATTTCACTCTCCGCAATCACTTCGCCATTCACAGAAATCTCTATCGCTGCCGGCGGCTCCACAACAATATCAATATTTAATTTATTGCTCGCCATAATCAAGACCGCTTCCTGACTACTTGAAAATTCCGACCAAAATACCAAATAGGTGCACTCCATACATGCACTAACCGGGTAAATGGGAAGGTTAGAAACATCGTCAAACCCACAAAGATATGCAACTTATAAAGCCAATTAACATTCAAGAGAGCATCTGCCGCACCCCCATGAAAGGTCACGATTTGTTGCGCCCATTCGGCTAATAACAACATTTGCTGGCCATCCATATGCGCACCGGAAACAAAAATACTCAACAACCCCAAAATCAACTGAACATAAATCAATAACAAAATAAAAACGTCACTACGATTACTGGTTGCTTTGACCCGCGGGTCTGTCAAGCGCCGTTTAACTAAAGCGGTCATTCCTAAAAAACAAATAATTCCAAAGATTCCACCCATAACCATGGCAATCAATTGTTTTATTTCAGTGGTCAAACCAAAAGCATGATAAACCGATGGGGGGGTTAGTAAGCCAAACAAGTGACCCACAAACAATAACAAAATACCCACATGAAACTGGGTATTCGCTTTACGAAAACCTTTACTGCTTAACATCTGACTTGAACCCGCTTTCCATGAGTACTGATCCTTATCAAAACGGATCCAACTTCCCAGCAAAAAAATAGTCCCTGCCAAATAAGGGTAGACACCAAACAATAAATCATTCATATAATTCATAAAAAACTCCCAAATGTATTCTTTTCCAGTTCACGGTAACCATCGCCATGAGCAACCTTAACCAGGGCGACTATTTCGTTTAATCGAATCTACCGACACCCGTTGTTCACTTGCTTTTGGCATTGCAGATGAACAACTGCCTTGTGGATCATCGCCGCCAAAACGCACCGCTTCTTCCTCCCAAACCTTGTCCATTGCTTCCGGCGTGTTGTCAGGGACTTCACCGGCAATAGAACTGCGTATTTTGTTCAAATCCACGGTTGCCCCCGTCACAGCTAACAGACTCTGAAAGATAACTTGATACGGGTGTTCGCGCTCCTCTAAGCGCACTGCCAGTAACCCTATAATATGTTCAACATCCCCTAACCATTGCTTAATTTCTACAACCGGTCGCTGAGATAAATACTCAAGAAACAAAGGAATATGGTCCGGCAATTCATTGGCCGTTAACTCGAAACCGTTATCGTTATAAACCGCTAACAAATCGACCATGGCTTGACCCCGGTCACGTGATTCACCGTGCACATGCTCAAACAATAACAAAGACAGTGTCCGACCCCGATCAAATAATTCCACATATTCTGACTGCGCATCCATTAGATCCTGAGCACACAAGTCGTTCATAAAAGTGATTAACTGATTGTGTAGCGTCGGCTCTAACAACTGCTCTTGCTCCAGAATTGCGGTCATATCATCGCGATAACCAAACAAATCTTGTTCGGGGTAAGACATCAAGGCTCCAAGTACTTTGAGAGTATTCATGGTCTTAATCCCCTGTACTTTCAGGTGTTACCGGTGGAATTCTAACCCCCGGCTCATGTTTTTTAATGGTCTCGATACCAATTGAAACCTCCGTGGTTTTTTTGGTGCCAAATAAGTTCAGATCACTGGTGCCATTACTACAACCATCACCAAAACTAAAACCACAGCCACCGCGCTCAGGGAATGCATCCATCGCCTGTTCACGATGAGCCGTTGGAATAACAAAACGATCCTCATAATTGGCAATAGCCATATAACGGTACATTTCTTCCACCTGTTTTTCAGTCAAATCAACGGCATCCAAAACAGTTGTGTCATTAATACCGTCAACGTGTTGCCCGCGCTTGTAAGCCCGCATGGCTAACATCCGTTTCAACGCTAATGTCACCGGTGCTTCATCTCCCGCCGTTAGCATATTCGCCAGATACTTAACTGGAATTCGCAGCGAATCGACGTCTGGGATAATACCGTTTATCCCCACCTTCCCACTGTCTGCAGCGGCTTGTATCGGACTCAACGGCGGAATATACCAAACCATCGGCAGAGTTCGATACTCAGGATGCAAAGGAAAAGCAATTTTCCAATCCATTGCCATTTTGTAAACCGGTGACGCTTTTGCACCTTCTAACCAATTCTCCGGAATGCCGTCTTTACGTGCTTGCTCAATCACAGCAGGGTCATGCGGATCTAAAAAGATTTCCAATTGCTTCTCATATAAATCCAACTCCGACTCAGTACTCGCCACTTCTTTGATACGATCGGCATCATACAAAATAACACCCAAGTAACGGATTCTGCCCACACACGTTTCTGAACAAACTGTCGGCTCACCCATTTCAATGCGCGGATAACAAAAAATACATTTCTCAGATTTACCGGACTTCCAATTGAAATATATTTTCTTATAGGGACATCCGGAAATACACATCCGCCAACCACGACACTTGTCCTGATCAATTAATACAATGCCGTCTTCTTCACGCTTATAAATGGCGCCCGAGGGACAACTCGCCACACAGGTCGGATTAAGACAATGCTCACACAAACGCGGCAAATACATCATGAAGGTGTTTTCAAACTCACCGTAGATTTCTTTCTGGATATTTTCAAAGTTAATATCCTTACTACGTTTTTCAAATTCCGTACCCAGAATTTCTTCCCAATTAGGTCCCCATTCCACTTTTTGCATCCGCTTACCGGTTATTAACGACCGGGGCCTTGCTGTGGGTTGATGCTTACCTTCTGGCGCATTGTGTAGATGCTGATAATCAAAATCAAAGGGCTCATAATAATCATCAATTTCTGGCAAATCAGGGTTACCAAAGATGTTCGCTAAAATACGCCATTTACCACCGATCTTAGGTTCAATATCACCACTCTTTTTACGGGTCCAACCGCCGTTCCAAACGCTCTGATTTTCCCATTCTTTGGGATAACCAATACCCGGCTTTGTTTCTACATTATTAAACCAAGCATATTCCATTCCTTCCCGAGACGTCCAAACGTTTTTACAGGTCACTGAACAGGTATGACAGCCAATACATTTATCTAAATTCAGAACTTTCCCTATCTGTGCACGAATTTTCATTGAGCAACCTCTTCCTCTTGAGTGGTACCTTCAACAGGCTCTTCATCAAGCCAATCCACATCATTCATTTTACGTACGATGACAAATTCATCACGATTTGAACCGACGGTTCCATAATAATTAAAGCCATAAGATTGCTGTGCATACGAGCCAATCATATGGGTCGGTTTCAAGACCGCCCGGGTCACTGAATTATGCATCCCGCCCCGAGTCCCTGTTGTTTCTGAACCCGGAACATTAACGGTTCGCTCTTGCGCGTGATACATCATGGTCATGCCTTCATTAACACGCTGACTCACCACCACACGAGCGGTCAATGCGCCGTTAACATTAAAGGCCTCAATCCAGTCATTATCTTCAAGCCCCACTTTCTTGGCATCAATCTCACTCATCCAGATAATCGGTCCGCCCCGTGACAAAGTCAGCATCAACAAGTTATCGGTATAAGTACTGTGTATTCCCCATTTCTGATGTGGGGTAATCCAGTTCAATGCAATCTCAGGATGGCCATTGGGTTTTTTATTCATTAAAGGCCGTACCGTTTTGGTATCAATAGGCGGCCTGTAGGTTGAAAACCCCTCTCCAAAAGCAATCATCCACTCATGATCTTGATAAAATTGTTGGCGACCGGTTATCGTACGCCAAGGAATTAACTCATGAACATTGGTATATCCTGCGTTATAGCTCACATGCTCGTCTTCTAACCCACTCCATATGGGCGATGAAATAATTTTTCGTGGTTGCGCCTGAATATCGCGGAAACGAATTTTCTCATCTTCCTTCGGTTTTGCCAGATGGGTATGATCCCGTCCGGTTTTTTCCCCTAACGCTTCCCACGCTTTAACGGCAACTTGACCATTGGTTTCAGGCGCGAGTGTTAAAATAACTTCGCAGGCATTAATTGCTGTCTCAATTGCCGGCATGCCTTTAGAGACCCCTTCATCCAATATTTTATGATTCAATTTACCCAACAATTCCACTTCCGATTCGGTATTCCACTGAATACCTTTGCCGCCATTACCCAGCTTCGCCATTAATGGCCCTAAGGCGGTAAAACGTTTGTAGGTATTAGGATAATCCCGTTCGACAACGGTAATATTGGGCATGGTCTTACCCGGTATCGCTGCGCATTCGCCTTTCGACCATTCGGTCACCCCTAACGGCTGCCCTAACTCACCCGGAGTATCGTGCATAGTTGGCACGGTCACGACATCTTTTTCTACGCCTAAGTGACCGACACAAACCTCAGAAAATTTCTTGGCAATACCTTTATAAATATCCCAGTCACTGCGTGCCTCCCAAGCCGGATCAACAGCCGCTGATAACGGATGAATAAAGGGGTGCATATCCGAGGTATTCATATCATCTTTTTCATACCAGGTCGCTGTTGGCAAAACAATATCAGAATACAAACAGGTTGTTGACATTCGAAAATCAAGCGTGACCAACAAATCTAATTTACCGGTCTTCTCTTGTTCATGCCAAACCACTTCCTCAGGCTTTAAGCCGCCTTCTTCACCGAGATCTTTACCCAATAACCCATGACGGGTCCCCAATAAATGTTTCAGCATATACTCATGCCCTTTACCGCTGGAACCTAATAAGTTTGAGCGCCATATAAACATATTTCGAGGGAAATTCTGCGGATCATCCGGGTCCTCACAAGCCATCTTTAAGGCACCGGATTCCAATTGTTTAACGGTAAAATCAACCGGATCCTGACCGGCTTCTTGTGCCGCCTTAACTAAGCCCAATGGATTAGTCGCTAATTGCGGCGCGGAAGGTAACCAACCCATGCGTTCAGCACGAACGTTATAATCAATAACACTGCCGGTGTATTTTTTCTGGTCCGCTAAGGGCGATAATATCTCATTCAATTCAACTTTTTCATAACGCCATTGATCACTGTGGTTATAGAAAAAAGAAGTCCCGTTCATTTGCCGAGGCGGACGCTGCCAGTCCAACGCGAAAGCCAGTGGTTGCCAACCGGTTTGCGGGCGTAATTTTTCCTGACCCACATAGTGTGCCCAACCGCCCCCTGACTGCCCGACACAACCACACATCATCAGCATATTGATCAAACTACGATAGTTCATATCCTGGTGGTACCAGTGATTTAAACCGGCGCCGACAATGACCATCGATTTGCCTTGTGTCTTGTGAGCATTTTCAGCGAATTGCTCTGCCACAGTAATCACATCCCGTGGCTTAACGCCGGTAATCTGTTGTTGCCATCCTGGCGTATAAGGCACATCATCGAGAAAAGAGGTCGCAACATTATCACCGCCTAAGCCGCGATCAATGCTGTAATGCGCCATCATCAAGTCATAGACTGTCGCGACGCTTAGCTCCTGACCCTCAGCCGTTTTAATCTTACGTACCGGCACATTACGATAAAGTACTTCGCCATGGTCGGTATTATTAAAATGCTCATGCGCTATGGCGCCAAAATAAGGAAAGGCAACAGATGCCACGGCATCTTTCTGATCAATCAAGGTTAACAACAAATCTGTTTTGCTGTTTTTCTCGCCTTCTTTTTCTTCTAAATTCCAACGCCCTTTTTCACCCCAGCGAAAACCAATTGAACCATTCGGTGCCACTAAGTTCTCACCGCTATAAGCCATTGTTTTCCATTCTGGGTTATTGTCCTGACCCAACGCACCATCAATATCTGCTGCCCGTAAGAAACGTCCTGCTTTAAGGTGGCCGTCCTGATAATCTTCCAGACAAACCAACATCGGCATATCGGTATATTGGCGTACATAATTAATAAAATAATCACTCGGATTATCAATATGAAATTTCTTCAGAATAACGTGCCCAAACGCCATCGCTAAAGCGGCGTCGGTTCCTTGCTTAGGTGCCAACCAGATATCAGCAAATTTTGATGCCTCGGAAAAATCAGGGGTAATAACAACACTTTTAACCCCTTTATAACGCGCCTCACTGTAGAAATGTGCATCTGGCGTTCGGGTTTGAGGAACGTTCGATCCCCACAACAGTAAAAAATTCGAGTTATACCAATCTGCAGACTCTGGCACATCGGTTTGCTCACCCCAAACCTGCGGTGAACTCGGTGGTAAATCACAATACCAGTCATAAAAACTTAAACAGGTTCCACCGATCAAAGACAAGTAACGTGTCCCTGCCGCATAAGAAGCCATCGACATCGCTGGAATAGGCGAGAAACCGACCACCCGATCCGGCCCGTATTCTTTAGCCGTATAAACATTCGCTGCAGCAATGATTTCATTCATTTCATCCCAGGGTGCACGAACAAAGCCGCCCATACCGCGTTTGGATTTATACGATTCGGTTTTCTCTGGGGATGAAACAATAGAGTGCCAGGCATCAACAGGGTCCATTTCTGCCCGTGCTGCACGCCATAATTTCAATAATCGTTTACGTATCAACGGATACCGCAATCGATTAGCACTGTACAGATACCACGAATAACTCGCTCCGCGTGGACACCCTCGGGGTTCATGATTAGGCAGGTCAGGCCGAGTTTCAGGGTAATCAGTTTGCTGCGTTTCCCAGGTCACCAACCCATTTTTAACATAGATTTTCCAACTGCATGAGCCGGTACAATTGACCCCATGGGTTGAACGAACAATCTTGTCATGTTGCCAACGCTGACGGTAGGAATTTTCCCATGACCGGTCCTCATTAGAAACTTCACCATGATTATCGGAAAAGCTCTCTTGTTTTTTCTTAAAAAATTGCAAACGATCCAAAAAGTGACTCATTGTAACCCCAAAGATTGCTATTTAAAAAATACGTTAAAAACCAGGACGAACCTTGCAATAAGAGAGGCAAACGCCTCTCTATCGGCCTATAAAAAATACTATAAGATGTTAAGGTCTACCGTTCGGGTACCTGCATACTACCCTCAGCAACTAACACCGCCTCACCGCCTAACCGAAGCGTCATCAACTGGTCTGCCTTTTTATCCATTTCCAAAGACAAGACACTGCGCCTGTTTTTGGCTTCACCGCGATCAACTGAAAAAGTATACGTCCCTTCTCTAATATGGTCATAGGAACACAGATAGGCCGCCAAAGCAGGCATTGCTGTTCCAACCGGAGGGTCATCGTAATGGGAAATTTTTGATCCTAACAATCGACAATGAAAATCGATATCCTGATGCGCACTCTTACGAGAAAATAACAACACTTCCTGTGCTGTCGTCTGGGGGGCTACGGATTGACTCCAGGCGTTAAAATCAAAACGCGCTTCTCTAACCGCCTCATAACTGTGGACTGGAACCACTAAGTAAGGTGCGCCACAAAAAACCAACCGCGCCGTATAGTGCTTATTATCAATAAGCTCCGGGGCAATCGATAAAATTTGCGCCAACTCCACATCACGCGGTGCAAAGCGGTCCACGATGGATGAAAACTGACGGCTAAATCGTACAAATTCAGGCTGATTTCCTTGCCCAGAAATCGTAACATCAATAGGCCCTGCATTTTGTTGCAACGTTAATGCGGTCTGAGCACCCTCCAGTGTAATCACACCTGAAGACGCTAAAACAAAGCCCGTTGCAATAATGGGGTGGCCTGAAAAATCCACTTCACCGTTTGGCGTAAAAACATACATGCGGTAACTGTCTTCTACCTTATTCGGCGGCATGACAAAAACAGATTCGGATAAGTTCAACTCCTTAGCCATAATCGCCATCTGTTCTTTTTCTAAGCCACTGGCATCGGGAAAAACCGCTACCTGAGCGCCACCAAATGCCTGCTTGGTAAAAACATCTGTAATATAAAAATTACACTTCATAATGAACCTCTTTAATTTTTTTCCGCCAATTCAATTCTGTCATCATGCACCCGTATAGAATAACAAGGCACCTGATCGTCTTGCTCAAGGCATTGCCCCGAGCGCAAACTAAAATGTTGTTTATAAAGTGGCGAGGCGACTACGGGCTCACCGTTAATATCCCCGACCATACCGCGCGATAACACATTGGCCTTACCAATAGGGTCATAGTTACCGATCGCATATATTTTATCTTCATTGGGAAAATAAAAGATCGCCACCTGTTGGTTATTCACTAAGGCACAAACCCCAGAATTAGGCTGCAAATCATCGACGCTACAAATATCTATCCACTGAGTCATTTACGCATCCTCCATCGGCTGCATGACCACCAACTTCTCACGCTCTTGCTCATTAGCGGGTCTCACCTGACCACGCTCTTCCACAAAGACCACACGTTCATCTGACTGATCACTATTCACAAAATGTCTAAAACGTTTTAGATGTTCTGGATTCTCTAAGGTGGTTTTCCACTCGCACTGATAGGTCTCAATGACGTATTCCATTTGTTGCTCTAATTGCTCACAAATATTTAATCGATCTTCAATCACAACTGATTTCAAATAATCTAAACCCCCTTCCATATTTTCCATCCAGACCGACGTACGTTGCAAACGATCAGCGGTACGCACATAAAAAGTTAGCACCCGGTCGATATACTTGATCAAGGTTTCTTTATCTAAATTAGTCGCGAATAAATCAGCATGCCGCGGCTTCATACCCCCATTACCACAAACGTATAAATTCCAGCCATGCTCCGTAGCGATAACGCCAATATCCTTACTTTGCGCTTCAGCACATTCCCGTGTACAACCGGAGACGGCCATTTTAATTTTATGTGGCGCCCGAAGACCCTTGTAACGATTTTCTAATTCAATCGCAAGACTCACGCTATCATCTAAACCAAACCGGCACCAAGTACTTCCCACACAAGATTTAACCGTACGCAATGACTTTCCATAAGCATGGCCACTTTCAAAACCCGCTGCAATCAACTCATTCCAAATAGCGGGCAGTTGATTAATTTGTGCACCAAATAAATCAACCCGCTGACCGCCGGTAATTTTGGTATACAAACCATATGCTTTACCGACTTCACCTAAAGCAATCAACATATCAGGGGTAATTTCTCCACCGGTAACGCGCGGTACGATCGAATACGTACCGTCTTTTTGCATGTTAGCGAGGTACACATCGTTGGTATCTTGAACGCCTAAGTGTTGCTTTTCTAAAACATACTCATTCCAGTAGGAGGCTAAAATTGACCCTACCGCCTGCCGGCAAACTTCACAACCTCGCCCACGGCCATGACTCGTTAATAATTCATCAAAGGTTTTAATTTCATCAACCATCACCAAGTTATACAAATCTTGCCGAGTATGGGAGAAGTGTTCACAAATATCGGTACTAACCTCAAAACCTAATTTATCCAGCTCACAATCCAGTACTGATTTCAACAAAGCCGTACACCCACCACAACCGGTAGCCGCTTTCGTTTCAGATTTTAAGGCCCCCATATCCTGACTGCCGGCGGCAATGGCTTCACAAACCTGCCCTTTACTCACGTCATGACAGGAACAAATTTGTGCCGAGGCTGGCAACGCATCAGGCCCTAAGCCCACCGACTCATCAGAACGACTCGGCAAGATCAATGAATCGGGATTTTCAGGTAGTTCAATACCGTTTAAACAATATTGCAATAGCGTTCCGTAACCGGCTGAATCACCCACCAGAACAGCGCCCAATAAACTCTTTTTGTCTTCACTCACGACGATGCGCTTATAAATCTCACTGGATCCATCTTGGTAGGTATAAACCAAAGCACCTTGTGTCTTGGCGTGGGCATCTCCAATACTGGCGACATCCACCCCCATTAATTTAAGTTTTGTGCTCATATCAGAACCCAAAAAAGCAGCCTCTTTTTGTTCCAAATGAGCCACCACAGTACGCGCCATTTGGTAACCCGGCGCCACTAACCCAAAAATCTGATTATTCCAAAGCGCACATTCACCGATTGCATAAATATCAGGATCTGAAGTCAGACATTGATTATCAATCACAATGCCCCCTCGCTGACCCACTTCTAAGAAACTATCTCGGGCAATATCATCCCGCGGCCTGATTCCTGCCGAAAAAAGAACAATGTCCGTTTCTAGCTCTTCACCATCCGCAAAACACATTTTATGAATCGCCTGGTCACCATCAACAATCTTCTGGGTGTTTTTACTGGTGTGAATCGTGACGCCCAATGCTTCAATTTTACTTCTTAGCATTGCCGCACCACCCTCATCAAGTTGTACCGCCATCAACCGAGGCGCAAATTCAACCACATGAGTCTCTAAACCTAAATCAGTAAGTGCCTTAGCCGCCTCAAGACCTAATAGACCGCCGCCAACCACTACCCCTGTTTTTGCCTTTTTCGCCGCACCCGTTATCGCTTCTAAATCTTCAATGGTTCGGTAAACCAAGCAACCGTCACGGTCATGGCCCGGCATCGGGGGTACAAAAGGATAAGAACCTGAGGCGATAACGACTTTGTCATAGGCTATGCGTTCACCTTTTTGTGAAAGCACCTGTTTTTTGTCACGGTCTATTTGCACCGCACGATCGCCTAGATGTAAGGTGATATTATTCTTTTCAAAAAAACCACTTTCCACCAATGACAAATCGTCTGCCGATTTTCCTGAGAAATACTCAGACAAATGCACCCTGTCATAAGCAACACGCGGTTCTTCACAAAAAGTAACCACTTGATAATCAGCATAAGCTGAACTGGCGACCCATGTTTCTAGAAAATTCTGACCCACCATGCCATTACCAATTACTACCAGTGTTTTTTTAACACCCATTCAAACCCCGCATAAGAAAATTTAAAGACCACCTTTGCTGGAATTAAAAGCATAATACATGCCAAAACTATAATAACGCTTGATCGCCGTAGCCGATAGACCGACCTAACCTTCACTAAAACAACCAATTAGCACACAACGGTCAGCCACAGGGTGAATTAATGTCATCATCCAACCCACCTTATCCGTGGTGCAAAAACAGCCGAACGCACCATTATGGCGCGCGCACGCCCGTAGCGCGCCTTATTCATATCTTTTGCTACACGTCCTCTTCATTCTTGCATAAAATAGAAAAGACACCACATAAGGACCACCGACACATGATCGCTCTTTGGCTTATTGGATTACTACTTTCAACGACGCCCTTGTCGGCTAACGGCAAGTCCGTTGTCATCGAACCCCACCTCGGACTCCCACAACTGGCCATACCGGACAACAACCCCCTCACAACTGAAAAGATAACACTGGGTCGGATGCTTTTTTTTGATCGGCGCCTATCACGTGACAATACGCTATCTTGCGCCATGTGCCACATTCCAAATCAGGGATTTAGCAATAATTTCGTAACCACACCTACTGGCTACCAACGCCGTAAAGGAAGACGCAACGCCCCGACCTTGCTTAATGTCGGCTACTTAACCCCACTGTTTCATGATGGCCGCGCCCCATCACTCGAAGATCAAGTCTGGGGCCCGCTGTTAAATCACCGTGAAATGGCTAACGCCAGCCCCACTGTTGTGATGGCTAAAATCAATCTAATTCCTCAGTACCGACAAGCCTTTAAAAATGCTTTCAAGGCAGCCCCTTCAAAAACAACACTTGCCCAAGCGATTGCCAGCTTTGAAAGAACATTAATAGCCGGTGATTCTCCTTTTGATCAATGGTATTACGGACATCAAGAAGAAGCGATCAATCAAACGGCTAAAAAAGGATTCTCCCTCTTTACCGGCAAAGCGAACTGCATCCGCTGCCACACTATTAATCAGGAAACCACCCTTCTAACCGACCAAGATTTCCATAATACCGGCATCGGTACTCGTAACCATAAAACCAATACACTGGACTTAAAAAAACGTGATCTTGGACGCGTTGAAATCACCGGCAACCCCTCCGATCGCGGGCGCTACAAAACACCCACACTTAGAAATATCGCACTGACAAAGCCCTATATGCACAACGGTAGCATCCACTCGTTAGAACAAGTCATTCATTTTTACAATAACGGTGGAATAACCAACCCTAACCTCTCGCCCCTTATTCAACCGCTATTTTTGAAACCCGATGAAATAAACCAGCTCACTGCCTTTTTAAAGACCCTATCTAGCCCGCACGTTGCGGCGTTGATTAAAAAGAATCAACCAAAAAACTAACAAAGGTCGACAATTTACTCGGGATAAACTTACGTTGCAGGTAAGTTGCGTAAATAGGGATAGCATCAGGTCGCGTGTTCGGTAAAACCTCTTCAACCTCTCCAGAGTCGATTAAATGCCGAAAAAATAACTCAGGTGCCTGAGCAATACCCAACCCTAATGTTGTTGCCTCACTCAAAGCGCGGCTATTATTACACGCTAAAGCCCATTCTACGCGCAACTTTCTAACCACCCTTTCCTGTTTAAAATCCCAATAGTCACCGTGCGGTGTATCAAGGTAATGCAGACATTGATGCTGCTTTAAGTCATCTATCGTTTGCGGTCGCCCGTGTTTATTTAAATAGTCTGCCGAAGCATATAAACACAAGGGGGTCTCAGTGATTTTCCGAGCCACTAAGCTAGAATCTGGAATATCTGTGATGCGAATGGCACAATCAAAATTACCGCCCGCTAAATTAACCATCCCATTATCTAAGGTTAAAGCCACTTTAACGTCAGGATAACTGGCTTGATAGGCCGCAATAATAGGCATCAACTGAGAACTTCCGAAATCAATCGGCGCAACGAGACGAAGCGTTCCTTTTACTGTCTTCCCAAGGTTTCGCGTTTGCTCCTCCAGACTAGATAAGTCCTCCATAATAGACTTACTTTGGCGGTAAAACCGTTCCCCCGCTTCAGTTAAACTCATCTGACGTGTGGTTCTATTTAATAAACTCACGCCCAACTCGCGCTCTAACTGGGCAATATATTTGCTGATCATCATTGCCGAAAGTTTACGTTCTCGTGCAACCGCGATAAAACTACCTAATTCAACAATACGACAAAACACGTGAATGCAGGTGAATTTATCCATAACTGAACCCTGAGAAAAATATAAACTAATAGTTTACTCTCTTTAAAATAAACATCCTATTTAAACTTATCACAAGGTAGTCTATACTGCTCAGCGAGATGGTTAAAGTCGTTTAGGGTATTGAACGTTAAGGATCCTTCAGTTTTTTAAACGACTTTGCTTCCCTTCTTTTCTCAATCATTCCCCGCACAAACCCACACAACCGCCACTGCCCCAGAAAACCTCTAACATTCCACCTACTTCATTCACCACATTGCCCAACGGTCCACACGCATCACACTCAAAAAAACAAAAACCGCACCGTTCACAGTGCACAGCGCGATTAAAAAAATGGCATACTTATTGCATTATTTATATTTTTAACCGTACTCAAGAGCACTCATGTCCAACGCACAATTCAATTTGTTTAAAATTAGCGACCCTAAAATAAAAACCTTACACCTCACCTGGTTTGCCTTCTTTTTAAGCTTTATGGTTTGGTTCTCTCACGCGCCTCTTTTAGCCTTTATTCGAGACAGCATGGGACTCAGTGACCAAGAAATCAAAGTCCTACTGATCCTCAATGTTGCCTTCACCATTCCAGCGCGTATTATTGTTGGCATCTTGGTCGATAAATACGGCCCTAAACAATTATTTTCCAGCATCCTTATTTTAGGCGGAATCGTCTCCATCGGCTTCGCTTGTGCTCAAAATTACCAACAACTGGCCATTATTCGTTTCTTTCTGGGGTTTATCGGCGCCGGTTTTGTGGTCGGAATCCGCATGATCTCAGAATGGTTTCCAGCCCGACAAACCGGAATTGCCCAAGGCATCTACGGCGGTTGGGGTAACTTCGGTTCTGCCGGTGCCGCCCTCATGTTACCCGCCTTAACACTTTATTTTGGCGGCGCTGACGGCTGGCGCTATGCGATTGCCACAACCGGCTGCATAGCCATTTTATACGGCATTATTTACTACTTCAGCGTTTCCAATACGCCTAAAGGATCCACTTATTTCCGCCCTAAAAAAACCGGTGCCATGGAAGTCAGTAGCAAAAAAGACCTGTTGCTATACATCCTTATGAATCTACCCATGTACTTAACCTTGGCCGTACTGATCTGGAAACTGACGGATAAAATGCACTGGCTCCCCCCTCTAGCCGCCTACTGTGGCTACGGGCTGTTGACGATTCTCTACCTCTATCAAACCTGGAAAGTCATTCAGGTCAACAAACCCATATTCACAGAGCAGCCCCCGGAACTATTACGCTACTCATTCAGCCAAGTTGCAATACTAAACCTTTGCTACCTGTTAACCTTTGGTACCGAACTGGCTGTGGTCTCCATGCTACCGTTATTTTATGTCGATCATTTTGATCTTGACCCTATCTTGGCCGGCTTATTAGCCGGAATTTACCCGGTCATCAATCTCTTTGCGCGCCCTGCAGGGGGTTGGTTGAGTGATAAAATAGGCCGAAAAATCACCCTCGTTATCGCCACCCTAGGTATTTCCGCCACCTTCTTAAGCCTTGGACAATTTACACCTGACTGGCCGCTTTGGGTTGTCGTTGCCGGAACCATTATTGGAGGTATTTTCTCTAAAGGCGGATCCGGTGCCGTTTACGCGATGGTACCGCTCATCCAACGCCGAATGACCGGACAAATCGCCGGCATGACCGGTGCCTTTGGCAATATTGGCGGCGTCATGTTTTTAACTGTTTTATCCTTTGTCACACCGGGTACTTTCTTTATGGTTATTGGCGCCGTGGGCGTAACCACTTTAATACTCATCACCCTTGTTCTTAAAGAACCTAAAGGACAAATGGCTGAAGTCATGCCCGATGGCACGGTACATATCATTGATATTTCTAAAGATTAAGTAAAAACAGCGCCTTTAAACGATCATTAACTGTGACGCTTATTATCGGAAACCGACCCGATACAGCAACTGATAGTTAGCGGCTGCCAACGGCAACGGCAGCCGCTAACTATATCTTTTTGACAAAAAAATTATCCCTCGACATAAATATCGGCAATAACCCCCGGCACTCAAACAAATCCTATTTTTTTTACCTGCCCGGCTAACGATCAACACACCTCAACCGGATCTATTCGCCCCAGACACTGACAGCGACCGCACCAAAAAAACATCACTAAGCTCATTTTTGGGTCAATCAGACCGCCCCCAGTGGTCAACATTTCAGAGCAAGCCACTGATTAAAGACGAAATATATCAACTGGCGTGATTGTTGCTTTTACAATAATCAAAGACCTCCAATCAAAGGAAAAACATGTCTGACCAACCATTCAATTTATTTAAATTTCGTGATCCGAAAATAAAAACCTTGCACCTCACCTGGTTTGCCTTCTTTTTAAGCTTTATGGTCTGGTTCTCTCACGCGCCTCTGTTAGCCTTTATTCGGGAAAGCATGAGTATCACGGATCAAGAGATCAAAGTCCTGTTGATCCTCAATGTTGCCTTCACTATACCAGCGCGTATTATTGTCGGCATTTTGGTCGATAAATACGGCCCTAAACAATTATTTTCCAGCATCCTTATTGTAGGCGGAATCGTCTCCATCGGCTTTGCTTGTGCACAAAACTACCAACAACTGGCTATCACCCGTTTCTTTCTAGGATTTGTTGGCGCCGGCTTTGTGGTCGGAATCCGTATGATCTCAGAATGGTTTCCGGCCCGACAAACCGGAATTGCCCAAGGTATCTACGGCGGTTGGGGTAACTTCGGTTCTGCCGGTGCCGCCCTCATGTTACCCGCCTTAACACTGTATTTTGGCGGCGTTGACGGCTGGCGCTACGCGATTGCTACCACCGGTAGTCTGGCTATTTTGTATGGCATTATTTACTACTTCAGCGTTTCCAATACCCCTAAAGGATCCACTTATTTCCGCCCTAAAAAAACCGGCGGCATGGAGGTCAGTAGCAAAAAGGATTTATTGCTTTATACCTTAATGAACCTTCCTCTGTACTTAACCTTAGCCGCCATTATCTGGAAACTTGCCGATAAAATGCATTGGCTATCGCCGGTAACCGCCTACAGCGCCTACGGATTACTAGCCTTAGTCTACTGTTATCAAACATTTAAGGTTATCCAAATCAACAAATCCCTTTTCCACACCGCCCCACCCGAACATCAATGCTACTCATTTAGCCAGGTCGCCACGCTAAACTTTTGCTACTTACTCACTTTTGGCACAGAACTCGCTGTGGTCTCAATGCTGCCCTTATTTTATGTTGATAATTTCCACGTTGAGCCTATTACAGCAGGTCTTTTAGCCGGCATTTATCCGGTGATAAACCTTTTTGCGCGCCCAGCAGGGGGCTGGCTAAGCGATAAGATTGGCCGAAAAATAACACTCCTCATTGCAACCGTCGGTGTTTCCATTACTTTCTTGGCCCTTGGGCAATTTACACCTGACTGGCCGCTTTGGGTTGTCGTTGCCGGAACCATTATTGGAGGTATTTTCTCTAAAGGCGGATCCGGTGCAATTTTTGCCATGGTACCGCTCATCCAACGCCGAATGACCGGACAAATCGCTGGGATGACCGGTGCCTTTGGCAATATTGGCGGCGTTCTGTTTTTAATTGTGCTTTCTATTGTAGCTCCCAGCACATTCTTTCTGGTCATTGGCGCCGTGGGCTTGTTAATATTCATTCTCATTGCCCTCGTACTCAAAGAACCCAAAGGACAAATGACTGAAATCATGCCTGATGGTACGGTTCATATGATTACTATTTCGGAGAGCAAAGAAAAATAGTGCTATTAAACGGACGCTGACTATTTATAATCACTGCAGATGCCCTTTAATAAATACTTGCGATGAAAACAACGCCTCTTAAAATTACCATTGGCCAACACAGCGACGCCGGCACCAAAGCCGATAATGAAGATTTTTATGGCTATGCGGAACCGGCAGAACCTCAATTAACACTCAAAGGTGCCAGCGCCGTTATTGCCGATGGCATGAGCGGCAGTGATGCTGGCAAAAAAGCCAGTCACGCCTGTGTCATTGGTTTCTTAAGTGATTATTACAGCACCCCTGAAAGCTGGTCAGTGATAAAGTCTTGCCAACAAATCTTATCAGCCACCAACACCTGGCTCTACAGCCAAGGGCAATCGAAATACCAATCCAGCAAAGGCATGGTCAGCACCCTCAGTATTCTCATTCTTAAATCGAATACCGCTCATATTTTTCACATTGGCGATTCACGGATTTATCGCCTGCGCGACAACACCCTAGAACAACTGACTCGCGACCACCGTGTTTGGATTTCTGAAGAAAAGAATTATCTCAACCGGGCGATGGGCATTGAACCCCGACTAGAGGTTGATCACCGCAGCACCACACTGCTGAAAGACGACCTCTTTATTTTAACAACCGATGGGGTACATGACTTTATTGATGACAAAACGATTAAAAAGATCGTTAATACACACCCCACCCCACAAGAGGCTGCCGACCAACTGGTTAAAACTGCCAGCGCCAATCACAGTGATGACAACTTAACCTGCCAGGTCTTACGCATTGATTCACTGCCAACCGTTGCTAAAGACGAAGTCTTGAAACAACACAAAAACCTGCCCTTTCCCCCTTTTCTTGACCCGGGCATGATTCTTGACGGCTATCGCATTGAAAAAGAATTACACGCCAATAAACGCACCCAAATCTATCAGGCCTATGACACCCTCACTGAGGCTCAGGTCATCTTAAAATCACCTTCTGTTCTTTATGACGATGACCCGCACTATATCGAACATTTTCTCCATGAAGAATGGGCCGGAAAACGGGTTAGTCATAAAAACCTACTCACCATACTCGAGTCCGATCGACCTAAAAGCTGCATCTATTATGTCACTGAGTTCTTAGAGGGTATGACCTTACGTGATTGGATCACAAAGCACCCCAAACCTACTGTCGAAGAGGTTATTCAAATCATTGAGCAAATTATTCATGGCCTGTATGCGATGCACCACATGGAAATGCTTCACCAAGACCTGAAGCCTGAAAACATCATGATTGACAACACCGGAGCCGTCAAAATAATTGATTTTGGTTCGGTTAAAATTGCCGGTATTGAAGAAATAACACCGCTAGAACTACACAAAGAAAATAACATTCTAGGCACACTCAACTACACCGCACCTGAATATCATTTAAATCACCGAGGCGCTGTGAATTCAGACCTTTATTCTTTGGGCGTAATCACTTACGAAATGCTAACAGGAAGCCTCCCTTTTGGGAAAGACATGCCTGAAAAACCGAATAAAATGAATTTATCAAAACTGAACTATGTTTCCAGTTTTCATCACAACCCGATGATCCCGACATGGATAGACGGCGCACTTAGAAAAGCAACGGCCATTAACCCACAACTACGCTATAAAGACCTCTCTGAATTTATTTATGACCTGTCTCACCCCAATGCCCAATTCCTGGTAAGCCCTAAAAGCTCCCCTCTTATCGAACGCAACCCACTAATCTTTTGGAAAACGATTGCCGCCACCTTGTTGATCAGCAATTTAATTCTAGGGTACTTCCTAACCACTCTATAACATGACCCTCGATAGCAGATACACAGCCCTTAAATAGCCTTAACTTTTAATAAGCCAAAAAAAAACGGGCGCCTAAAGCGCCCGTTTTTACAACTTTATAAAGACCTTATTACGATTTACCCGAATCGGTAAATTCCGGATAGGCTTCCAAGCCACATTCCGAATAATCACAGCCTTGATGCTCTTCCTCTTCAGAGACCCGAATACCGATCATGGCCTTGATAACAGCCCAAACAATCAAACTACTCACGAATACGAAGCCTAAAATAGTACCCAAACCAATCAGCTGCGCTTTCAAAGTCGCATCGTCGTTAGAGAGACATACCGCCAACAGCCCCCACATACCCACAACACCGTGCACTGAAATCGCGCCAACAGGATCATCAATTTTAAGTTTATCCAAATTGATAATGGAGAAAACGACCAATATACCGCCCACCAAACCAATACCGGTTGCCAGTAACGGTGTGGGTGTTAAAGGTTCTGCAGTAATCGCAACCAATCCCGCTAAAGCACCGTTGAGCACCATAGTTAGATCCGCTTTACCAAACAATAATTGTGACGTAATCAGTGCACCAAGAACACCGCCTGCTGCCGCTGCATTAGTATTAACAAAAACTAAGGCGACCGCATTGGCTTCAGCAACATCTGTCACTTTAAGCTCTGAACCACCATTAAATCCAAACCATCCCAACCACAAAATAAATGTTCCTAAGGTCGCTAATGGTAAATTGGCACCCGGAATCGGGTGTATTTCACCATTTTTACCGTACTTCCCTAAACGCGGTCCTAACAACATGACACCTGCCAATGCAGCAGCTGCACCACATAAATGCACCACACCCGAACCTGCAAAATCAAGAAAACCGAGTGCATCTAAGAAACCACCGCCCCATTTCCAGTACCCTTGTAGCGGATAAATAAAACCGGTTAAAACAACACAAAAAAGCAGAAATGACCAGAGCTTCATACGCTCAGCCACGGCGCCAGAAACAATAGACATCGCGGTAGCAACAAAAACAACCTGAAAGAAGAAATCTGACATGCCGGAATAATAAGTATCCCCATTACTCGCAAGCACATCGGCTGCAGCATTATCACCGCCTAATAAGAAACTGACACCCGGCCAGAAACTATTAACCGCTTCACCCGGATACATAATGTTATAACCACATAACATATACATCGTACAGGCGATAGCGAATAAACAGACATTCTTGGTTAAAATTTCAGTGGTGTTTTTAGCACGCACTAAACCGGCCTCTAGCATAGAAAAGCCAGCTGCCATCCACATTACAAATGCACCCATCACTAAAAAATAAAACGTGTCTAGGGCATAACTTAATTCAATTACTTGGTCCACAATAAATACCTCTCAATCTTATGTTATTAAATCTGCTTACAGCGCTTCTTCACCTGTTTCACCGGTCCGTATACGCACCACTTGCTCAAGCGGACTCACAAAAATCTTACCATCGCCAATTTTTCCAGTATTCGCTGCTTGCGAAATAGCACTAACAGCACCGTCTACTAAATCATCTGCCACGGCCGCTTCAATCTTGACTTTCGGCAAAAAGTCGACCACATATTCCGCACCTCTATAGAGTTCTGTATGCCCCTTTTGACGCCCGAAGCCTTTCACTTCTGTCACTGTTACCCCAGCGACGCCAACTTCAGACAATGCCTCACGGACATCATCTAATTTAAAGGGCTTTATTATTGCTGTAATCAATTTCATTAAAATCTCCAAAGTAGTTAGACTCAAGTTAATCTAAGCATTTACCTTGCCAAGATAGGTCGGTAGTTAAAAAATAACCTATTTTTCAAACACTTAAAAAATTTATATCACACAAACAGCGCCATTCACCCCAACCACAACCGAGCAAAACGCACCTTAATAAACCAAAAACCCCCTAAAAGAACCATTTTGGTGCGCCCACGCAACATACTGAAGCATCCCACCGCTTATCACCCCCCACCCCCCCTTAAACTCAAGCCAGCCCTGCTTGTTGTAACAAAACAACGGCTGTGTCTTTTTTTTGACAAAAAACTTTTTTTATCGAAAAATTACTGCTATAGTCGACAAAACCAAAATTTAAATTTTTATGGTTCTTTAGATTTTAGAATAACTTTTTTAAAAATACTCCTAGGGGGAGCACATGAAAAAACAACTACTTAGCTCTGCAATCGCAGGTTGCTTCTTAGCAGCAAGCGGCGCTGCAGCGGCAAGCGATCACGCAGGTGCTCTTGAAGCACTAACCGGTGTTGACATTAACGGCACTAAACTGACTAAAGATCTCGGTATTGATTTCGGCGGTTGGGTTTCTGCAGGTTTCTCTTGGAACACCGGCGACTCATCTGATGGCCAAAATGGTCCTGTCACTTTTGCTAACCGTGATCTTGAATTCCAAATGAACCAATTGAACTTGTTCATTTCTGAAGAAGCGACTGCGGGCGACAACTTCGACCTAGGTTTTCGTGCTGACGTTATGTTTGGTACTGACCCACAGCAAGGCGCTCAAGCAACTGGCTTAGACACAAAATTACTGGACAGCATGTCAAGTCGTTACGACATCGCTATTCCACAGGTTTATGCTGAATTGTATGCTCCTATCGGCAACGGCGTAACCATTAAAGCCGGTCATTTCTACACCATTATCGGTAATGAAGTGGTAACGTCTCCGGATAACTTCTTCTACACCCACGCCTACACGATGCAATACGGCGAACCGTTCACACACACCGGTTTCTTAGCTGAAACAGCATTAACGGATAGCATTAACTTCCGCGCTGGTGCGGTTAATGGCTGGGACAACTTTAACTCAGTTAATGATGATTCTTGGAGTTACATCGGTGGTGCAGACTGGACCAGTGCTGATGGCGCAACCAGCCTAACCGTTGCTTCTGTCGTGGGCGATGTAGTCGATGATACTACTACTGCTATTACAGAGCGTTGGGTTTACAGCGTTGTCGCTACCCACGATTTCAGTGATAGCTTACATTTGTTAATCCAACACGACCAAGGTGAAGACTCTGGCGCTACCGCTGCGGAATGGTACGGTATTAACAGTTACATCACTTATGATGTCAGTGATAACTTAGGTGTTGCAGTTCGCGGCGAGTGGTTCCAAGACGGCAACCGAATTGGTAATGGTACTGGTCAAGGTGACTATTACGGAATTACCGGCGGCGTTAACTACCAAGTTAACAACTGGTTAAAAGTACGTCCAGAAATTCGTTATGACTGGAGCAGTAATGATGCCTTTGATGGCGGCACTAAAGACGATCAGCTGTTAGTTTCTATTGACACTGTTATTAATTTCTAAGACTTTTCCTAAAGTTGATGAAATTTGAACGGGGCCTTAGGCCCCGTTTTTTTTTGCCTTGAATCTAATTACCCCCTCCTGACGGCAAAACCCCGCTTCAGCCTTTTTTATCGATACCTGTTGTTGCAATGGCTTTTATTGACACACCGCCTTCCTAGCACCGACAAATAATTATTTTTTAGCGTTAAATCAATCGTTTACCGCGACACCCCCCCGCATTCAGTAGCGCTCGCTCACGCCCTAGCCTCACAGACCCATGCCGCTCCTACGAACGCCGCAACGAAACCTTTTATTTTAAGAGCAAAACTGGTATCTTAACGAACTATTCGTCGTAGTGAGTATCAGTACGGATGAATAATCAACTATATAAAACAACCCCTTAACGCTTAGGAGAGAAAGTAAATGTCCGTACAAAAAGCTCTTGAAATGATCAGAGAAAACGATGTGAAATTCATTGATTTTCGTTTTGCTGATACCCGCGGTAAAGAACAGCATGTGACTGTTCCTGCACACACTATTGAAGAAGATACCTTTGAAGAAGGTAAAATGTTTGACGGTTCATCAGTTGCTGGCTGGAAAGGCATCAACGAATCAGACATGATCCTTATGCCAGATGCGGCTTCTGCCAAACTGGATCCTTTTTTCGATGACACTACGATGATTTTACGTTGTGACATCATCGAGCCTAGTGACATGCAAGGTTACAACCGTGACCCTCGCTCTATCGCTAAACGCGCTGAAGCTTACATGACTTCAACGGGCATCGCTGATACTGCTTATTTTGGTCCTGAAAACGAATTTTTCGTTTTTGATGACGTCAAATGGGCTGACAACATGGGCGATACTTTCTTCAAAATTGATTCTGAAGAAGCCGCTTATAACTCAGGCAAACACTTCGAAGACGGTAACACCGGTCACCGCCCAGCGGTCAAAGGCGGTTACTTTCCTGTGCCTCCTGTAGATTCACTACAAGATATTCGTTCAGCGATGTGTTTAACGCTTGAAGCGATGGGTCAAACCACTGAAGTACATCACCACGAAGTCGGTACTGCAGGACAGTGTGAAATCGGTTCTTTGTTTAACACCCTGGTTAACAAAGCTGACGAAGTACTGGAACTTAAATATGTAGTGCAAAACATCGCACACGCTTACGGCAAAACAGCAACCTTTATGCCTAAGCCTTTAGTCGGCGATAACGGTAACGGCATGCACGTTCACCAATCACTGTCAAAAGATGGCGAAAATATCTTTACAGGCGATCTCTACGGCGGTCTTTCTGAAACGGCTCTTTTCTACATTGGCGGTATTATTAAGCACGCTAAAGCGATTAACGCTTTTGCAAATGCCTCAACTAACAGCTACAAACGTTTGATTCCTGGCTTTGAAGCACCGGTTATGTTGGCGTATTCTTCACGCAACCGTTCAGCGTCTATTCGTATTCCACATACACCGGCTAAAGCACGTCGTTTAGAACTTCGTTTTGGCGACTCAACCGCTAACCCATACCTAGCCTTCGCAGCTATGTTAATGGCTGGCCTTGACGGCATTCAAAACCAAATTCACCCAGGCGATGCCTCGGATAAAGATTTATACGACTTATCTCCTGAGGAAGAAGCTCAAATCCCTCAAGTCGCCTTCTCTTTTGATGAAGCTTTAAAAGCATTGGATGAAGACCGTAGTTTCTTAACAGCGGGCGGTGTTTTCGATGACGACATGATCGATGCCTATATTGAACTTAAAATGGAAGAAGTCACACGTCTACGTATGGCAACGCATCCTGCTGAGTTCGATATGTACTACAGCTTGTAAACACAGAACCGATCCGACTTCTCGGATCGGTTTTATTGTTTTACAAAAAACGCCCCTTTTTGGGGCGTTTTTTGTTTATAATGAAAAAAACTAAGCCGCCACGCACCACTGCATGGCTCCGTTAACCCTTCACCGTCATATAAAACAGCCACTTAAAAAACAACCTAAAAAAACACACCCTTGGTACATTAATTGCTTTTCTAATACTAGACCCTTAACTTTCTAGCGGATATCCAACTAGCGTGCACCAAAAAATTCTTGATCATCTCAGTGAAACGATCATGTTATTTAATGACGATCTAAAACTCACGTACATCAATACCGCCGGCGAAATTTTATTTGCCGACAGCGCACGCCACCTTGTTGGCCACTCTATCGAACAACTTTTCAACGATCCCGACTTATTAATCAAAAAAGACCTTCAGCATTGCCACCAAACAGGTAATACCTTGGTTAATCGAGAAATATCGCTGCACTTATCGGGCCGCCCGATGACCATTAATTTTAATATCTCACCCTTGCTGGAGGCCTCTCAACTGGTCGGTATCATTGTAGAATTACTGCAAATAGATAAACATTTACGCTTTACCAAAGAAGAACAATTATTTGCCCAGCAAAATACTAATCGCATGCTCGTTCGTGGACTGGCCCACGAAATAAAAAACCCTCTCGGCGGGTTACGCGGTGCCGCGCAATTACTTCATGACGAACTTAGCCTCCCAGAACTCAAGGAATACACGCAAATTATTATTGCTGAGTCTGATCGCATGCAAGAACTCATGGACAAAATGCTTGGGCCTAACACCCCGCCTAAAAAAGAACCGTTAAATATTCATGAGATTCTTAATCGTGTTCACCAACTGGTCCAAAACGAACACGATCAAATAACGATTGAAAAAGATTATGACCCCAGCATTCCACTGATTAATGCCGACCGGAATATGCTCATTCAAGCATTTCTGAATATCGTACAAAATGCAACCCAAGCCATCGACAAACAAGGACGCATCACTTTATCGACCCGTATTTGTCGACAATTAACCATTGGGCGTCATCGTTACAAATTAGTCCTTAAGGCCTCAGTTATTGACAACGGTGTGGGTATTGACCCGGATATGATCAACCAAATATTTTACCCCATGATTACCAGCCGCGCCGATGGAACCGGACTAGGCCTACCTATTGCGCAATCGCTAATCAACCAACACAAAGGCATCATTGAATGCACTAGCATGCCTAACAACACCATATTTTCAATTTATATTCCTGTGGAGAACGGTAATGAATACAACGCATAATGTTTGGATTGTTGATGACGACAAATCCATTCGTTGGGTGCTAGAAAAAGCTTTACAGAAAACATCAATTAAACCCCGTTGTTTCAGTAATGCTGCTGATTTACTACAAGCACTCCAACATGACATTCCTGATGCCTTACTCACAGATATTCGAATGCCTGGCATCGATGGGCTTGAACTACTGAATAAGGTGAAAAACCAGCACCCCGATTTACCGGTCATTATTATGACCGCCCACTCTGATTTGGATAGCGCCGTAACTTCTTTTAATAAGGGGGCCTTCGAATATCTTCCCAAACCTTTTGACCTTGATGAAATGGTCGGAATTGTTGAGCGCGCCTGCCAACACAAAATACAAATTCAGTCCGCATCTGACACCGATAACCTTGAACCCACACCCGAAATTATTGGCGAAGCACCTGCTATGCAAGAAGTTTTTCGGGCCATTGGCCGCTTGGCTAAATCAAATATTACTGTGTTAATAAACGGTAAATCAGGAACCGGCAAAGAACTGGTAGCCAAAGCCTTACACCGACATAGCCCCCGAACCCAAAAACCCTTTATTGCCTTGAACATGGCGGCGATTCCGAAAGACCTGATGGAATCAGAACTTTTTGGCCACGAAAAAGGTGCCTTTACCGGCGCTCAAGCAAGACGCGCCGGACGTTTCGAACAGGCTCACGGAGGCACACTCTTTTTAGATGAAATTGGTGATATGCCCGCTGAATTACAAACACGACTTCTGCGCGTTTTAGCCGATGGAGAATTCTATCCCGTTGGTGGTCGCAACGCCATTAAAGTTGATGTCAGGATTATCGCTGCAACACACCAAAACCTTGAATCATTGGTAGAAAAAAACCTTTTTCGTGAAGATTTATTTCACCGCCTAAATGTGATTCGCATTCATATACCGATCTTATCTGAACGCAGTCAGGATATACCTTTACTGATGCAACACTTTCTCAAAAAGGCTGCTCAAGAACTTAATACCGAAGTCAAAATACTCAAACCTGAAACCGAAAAACTATTAGTCTCTTTAAAATGGCCCGGCAATGTACGGCAACTTGAAAATACTTGTCGTTGGCTAACCGTTATGGCTTCAGGCCGTGAAATTCATATTGATGAGCTCCCTGACGAAATACTCATTAATCCCAACAAGGAACCGGCTATTAATAGCTCATGGGAATTGACTCTTGAGACACAAATAAAGAAACAACTCCAATCCGGTAAGACTGAAATTGCCAAACACACTATTCCAGCCGTTGAATCTATTCTCATTAAAGCCGCCTTAAGCTACACGCGTGGGCGACGTCATGAAGCAGCAAACCTTCTAGGTTACGGGCGCAACACACTGACTCGTAAAATTAAAGAATTAGAATTAGAACTAGAGCCATAAAACTAACTAAAAACTTAAGGCATTTGCTAAAATGAAGGGTCTTAAATTCAGCGACCCTTTACACACCTATGGCCCACTCTGAACACCTTTTTGCACCTTATATTCGTATTTTAGGCAAAGGTCGAAAAGGGTCGCGTTCACTCACTCAAGAAGAAGCCTTTGATGCGATGTCTTTAATCTTAGACAATCGGGTTGAAGAGGTGCAATTAGGGGCTTTCTTAATGCTCTTGCGCGTTAAAGAAGAAACCCCCGAAGAACTCGCCGGTTTTATTCAGGCTGCACGTGATGTAATCGCCATTACCCCGCCCGCGACAACCATTGATCTTGACTGGTCCTCCTATGCGGGTAAACGGCGCCATTTACCGTGGTTTTTATTAGCGGCACGACTGCTTACAGATAATGGCGTGACCATTTTTATGCACGGCGCCAAGGGCCATACCGAAGGGCGGATTTACACCCAAGACTTATTAAGCCACGTTGGCTTACCTGAGGCGACCTCTGTCGAACAAGCCCAGCAACAATTAACCCAAAACCGTTTCAGTTATCTATCCCTGGAACATTTTTGTCCGAAACTTGCCGATATTATTAATCTACGCCCCATTCTCGGCTTACGCTCACCGGTTCATACCTTAGCGCGAATGCTCAACCCTTTTTCAGCAACCGCTAGTATTCAGGGTATTTTCCACCCCGGTTATAGACCTACACACCAAGAAGCCGCGCTTATTCTTAACGACCCTCATGTCGCTGTTATCAAAGGGGAAGGCGGAGAGATAGAACGCAACCCTGATGTGCCTTGCTTGGTACAGAGCGTACATAACTCGCAACGATTCGATGAACAATGGCCGGCCCTTTTCCTGAAAAGACACCGCAAACCGGATCATCTCAACCCACAACAATTAGCTGATCTTTGGAGTGGGAAATATACCGACGAGTATGCTGAGGCTACCATTATCGGTACTACTGCAATTGTTTTACATTTCCTTGGGGCATGTAAAACACAGCTTGATGCACAAGAAAAAGCCAAACAACTCTGGAAAAGTAGAGTCGTTAGTATTAGCTAAACAATAATTTCTTGGATCGGTTGAAAATTAACTTTTAATCAATATATTATTTATATAACTACTTATTAATATACAAATGCCTTGAAAAATTAATTTCTTAAGTACTTTCATTCTAATATTATATTTCGTTAACAAATCATAAATAACCCCCTAAATATGACTAAAAAACACAGCGAACTAAATCCAACAGCTAACAACTTAATTGAAAATATACAACAAAATTTTTTCTCCGGAACGGTTGTTTTCCTCGTCGCACTACCTCTGTGTTTAGGTATTTCTTTAGCTTCGGGCGCACCAACATCAGCAGGCCTTATTGCTGGAATCATAGGCGGCATCATTGTCGGTTTTTTAAGCCCCTCGCCTTTAGGTGTTAGTGGCCCAGCTGCGGGCTTAGTGGCTATCGCTTATACGGGTATTGAAGAATTAACTTTCCCTGTTTTTTTGCTGGCTGTGGCTTTTTCAGGCGTCATTCAAATTATCATGGGGTTACTTCGCCTGGGTATTATCGGATCTTATGTTCCATCTTCAGTCATCAACGGCATGCTTTTCGGCATTGGCCTCATCATTATTCTTAAGCAAATACCACATGCTATCGGATACGATAAAGACTATGAAGGTGACATGGACTTCCTTCAAGAGGATGGCTTTACCTCTTTTTCTGAACTTGAGCATATGCTCAACTTCTTTTCACCCGGATGTTTACTCATTGCTGTAATATCATTCATGATACTTTTACTTTGGGACAATAAATATTTTAAACAATTTAAAATCACTCGGTTAATACCTGCCCCATTACTTGCCGTTGTAAGTGGCATTTCATTAAACCAGCTTTTTATCTTTTTTTATCCAGAATTAGCTCTGACTACCAACCACCTTGTTTCCATCCCAGAAACTGATGGCGGCACTGATTTCTTTTCATTCCTTTTTTTTCCTGACTTTTCTAAATGGCAACAAATTGAAATTTATTCAACTGGAATAATCATCGCTTTGGTTGCAAGTCTTGAAACATTACTTTGTCTGGAAGCAACCGACAAAATGGACCCTCATAAAAGAACCAGCCCTGCTAATAAAGAACTATTAGCGCAAGGTGCCGGTAACATTATTTCCGGGTTAATTGGTGGCCTTCCCATAACCCAAGTTATTGTCAGGAGTTCTGCCAATATTCAAGCCAATGCGAAGGATAAAACTTCCGCGATCTTTCATGGCTTTCTACTACTTTTTTCTGTTCTTTTTATACCGGATTTAATTAGTAAAATCCCATTGGCCTGTCTTGCTGCATTAATGATTGTTGTCGGTGCTAAATTAGCTCGGCCTCAAATCTTTCTAAAAATGTACCATTCCGGTCTTTATATTTTTATTCCCTTTATAGCGACAGTGATTATATTAATCCTTACTAACTTATTAATGGGTATAGCTATTGGTCTTTTGATAGCGATCGGTTCCATTATTATGGAACATTATCGAATGGCTAAGAAATTCAAAATAGTTAAACACCAAGAAGAAACCATTATTTATTTATCTGAACATGTTTCATTTCTGAGCAAAGCTAATTTACTCAAACTACTCACCACACAAGAAAAAAATTCAGTTTTAATTGTCGATACAAGCGAAAGCAAATTTATTGACCACGACATCCGAGAAGCCCTTGAAGATTTTAGAACCGAAGCCAAACTAAAAAACATTACATACAATATCATCGATCAAAAAACATAATGTCTTCAGGTACTGACCTATGATGCCTTCCTTTGTGCTAAATAAGTCTTATAATCAAGCCAACCTTGAGGTGTAGAAAACCCCCAAACACGCCTCGACTGCCCCCTCATAAATAACGTCCAACACGGCTGGCCCTCGTTGATCTCTAAATAATGCATTTGCGTTGCTTTGGCAAACCGCAAGGAACCGGGGCCACGCCAAAACCGACCTTGTGGCGTGGTTTCAAAATACCCCCCTTTTAGTACCAATGTAGCCCAGCTCCAAGGGTGGTCATGGAGCACGGGCTCATCGGATAATAAAATATGGTGCAGGTATATATTAAAAAACAAGATCTTCTTTTTAGCCTGAAAATTTCTTTTTCTGTTAAACGCCAAATAGTACCGGATCATATAAGGTCTTCGGCCATCCCGATCATAAATAATGCGTTTTTGTGGCCACTGGATACGATTAAACATTTTCTAGGAAACCCTGCTTTTTTTAACAAAAATCTATTGCTTATTCGGTTTTCGATTATAAATTAAACGACTATACTCAAGCCCTAATTTCGATACTTCTGGCATTAACCATTTTACACGGGCAGAACCGGAAATACTTAAACTGGGCAATTCTATGCCAATTAACTCACCACCAGCCACCGAACACAGCGAAGCCATTTTAACCGACAGGCCATTTAAACTGACATCCTCAGATTGAAAATCATAGCGTTGCTTCTGCCAAAACAAACACCCGTTGACCGGCATTTCTTTGCGGGGCAAGCGACGTTTAAAAACATTAAAGCCGGCATCAAAATTAATGACCGAAAACTGCAAAGCCATAAGCAATCTTTCGCGCACAGGCTCTACCTGAACGAGTTTTGCCACTCCAGAAATATCAGGGCTAAAAATATGAAAATTAATATCACACGCTGGGCCTGCTAATTCGGAATCACATTCAGCGTTAGCTGTTAGCAACAAATTATCATCAAGCTCAACTAAAAAACCTGTCAACGAGATATCTTTTACTTTAAAAAAGTATTCTTTTTCACCAACGCGAATGCACCCCAAAGAGTTATGATCAAATCGCTCGACCCTATCTTTCATTGCACGCTCCCTAAAACTCCAACACCAACAAACCACTCGCCACCCTTATTCGCTCAAAAGTATAGATCAAGCCAGTGACATTGCTATACCCAACGTAACACACTGCACTCATCATCAAACCCGTAGGTAACGATAAAAATGTCTCGAGACACCCGCCCTTTTTGGTAAACTGCACGCTGATCTTTAATTTGGTATTCTTATGCGCTTCTCAATTCCTATACTCCTCATCGTTGCCGTCATCGTACTTGAAGCCCTACCTGCACTCACAAAAATAGTCTCGGAAGACTCTCAAGCCAACCTAACCGCTGGAAAAGCTTTTCTGACTGCCAATGAAAAAAAAGAAGGGGTACAACAAACCGCATCTGGACTCCAATACAAAATACTGAAGGAAGGTTCTGGCTCGCACCCAACAGCGACCCAAAAAGTCACTGTTCACTATCAAGGCAACACCATAACAGGTGAGTTATTTGACAGTTCCTATAACCGAGGCCACCCGCTAACATTTACACTGTCCAACGTTATTCCCGGCTGGACAGAAGGTCTTCAACTCATGAAAACAGGATCCATCTTCCGATTATTTATTCCCTCAGAATTAGCCTACGGCACTCAAGGGGCTGGCGCTGATATTGAGCCTAATGCCACACTCATATTCGACGTTGAATTAATCCGCATTCATTAACAACACACCGCTATAGCGCAGATCAGGAGCAGGCGATAAATCAGCAATTTCGAATTTATATCTCCGGCCGTGTCCAAGGTGTTTTCTTCAGAGTCAGTGCTCAGAAAAAAGCCAACCTTTATGGTATTACCGGTTGGGTGAAAAATTGTGCAGATGGCCGTGTAGAAATAGTCGCCTCCGGAGAAAAAGAAGCCATGATCCAATTTCTAAATTGGTGCCACCAGGGCCCCAGTTCAGCCCAAGTTAATCATGTCAGCACCCAACCCTTAACCGAAACGGTTTTCACATCTCATTTTAAAATTCGCTAAAAAGCATGCCTTAAAAATGGTAACTCAATTCAAATCGTAATTGATCATCATTTCGTAAGCTATAAGAAAAATCACTCTCTGCAACCTGTGTTAACAGTCTCAATTCGAGCGCCATCTTCCAACTGTCCCCCAATCGACGACTGGCCTCGATACTGTATGACTGGGTCCGTCGACGACGATCAATAACCATACCGGCCAGCAACTCACTACTTTGTACATCATTTAGCGTTAATCGAAACCCCGCCATAATATCGTCCTGATAAAAAACCGGCGCATTAAACCCCCGGCTGTCATACATGTATTCAACAAGCACGCCAAAATCAGTGCCGCTACTAAATACATTAAACCAGGTATATTCTAAGCCTCCTGTTCCGGCAAAATAAGTCTGATCCTGACCTTCTCGAACGATAGACTCAAGCTTCCATAACCAATTCCCTTCAGTAAACTGAAGCTCAATACCGGCTTGATTGATTTGTTCATAATAGGCGGTGAATTGATCGTCGCCATCATTATTTTTTGTCCTTAAAAACCGTGGCGCCCGGCTAGTGCCATGAAAAAATGACAGTGCAAAATCCCATTGATCCACCGATCGCACATATCTTGCCGCAACGGCAAGATGTCGTTCAAACCCCTTAGCGTCATAATGGGCTTGTTCGGTATTTACGCGTGGACTAAAGCGTAACCGTCCTTGAACTCCTGGAAACACAGCTTCTCTAAAACCGGTTAACAAAAACAAATCAAGTGTTCCGCCCTGTGGGTCAATTAAAGCCAAATTAATCATCGGCTGACCTAATTTATCCTCGGTATCGGAATTCTCAACACGGTCAGTTTGATTAATAATATCAACTAAATGCTGAGATTCCGTAACCCCCCAAAACTCTTTACGGATCCCCACCCTTAATTCCCAAAGATCCGCAACAGTTACCCAATTCAACTCTCTAATATCAAAATGGGTACGTTTATCATCATGTTCAGAGCCCCTGAAAAATGGCACAAAAACAAGACTATCACGACCGTCATTCCACTCATGATAAAATTCCGCTTCTATCACTCCAGACAGGTAATGATGCTGTTGCTGGTTTTCTAAGGGCGACTCCCAAAAACCCAAACTCTCAATACCGCCATACCCCGACACCTCCCATGCTAACAGTGACTTAACAGGGAATACTATCAACACTAAAAAAAGCACTCGTTGAGCACAGATCATGGCCTTATTATTCATTCAACCAAGCTATGCGTTTATTTAGAAATAGGGCTGTCCAGAACAAAAACAAGACCCTATTAGAAAAGACGTTAACGCGCACGCTTTAACGTATTACGATCAAAATCTCGCCCACCCAGTCCTTGCTGAAACTGATAGTTTTTATTAATCAACTCTGTACTTTTACCGGTTTGATGATTGGTCATCACCATTCCTTCCGCCCGCCAAAATTGCTTTAAATACTGTTGATATCCTTGATAGATTAATGTTTTAAGTAACGCATTCTTCCGGTCATAATAATCCACCTTAACGGGAATATATCGCTCACTATCAATCCAGACTTGTTCTCGGGTATAACCTGAATACCGGTATTGAGGAATAAATTCAATCACATAACAGGGTCGCTCCTGATAACTCTCTTCACGAAGAAAACGGTAACTAAACTTTGGGATTTCAAACGACGTTAAGTCCTCAAAAGCATACTCACTACCCAAAAAAGGTCCTGACTTGTTGCTTGATGAAATACGTTTGACCCGCTTGAGTGCCGGCAAATATAACCATTGCTCATCCGCCGTTAAAGGGTGGGTAAAACTCAAAAAAGCCGTTCCTTTAATATCTCTCGGTCGATCAAAAATCGTTAAACTCTTATCGCCATCACCCACAACTTCCAGTGTTTTCATCGATAAACTACGCAAACTTTCATCCCCGGATTTGTTCCTCAAGATCATGACCATATCCATTTGCACATCACCAAAACCGGTATCGCGATGATCCACTTCCGTGATAATTTCTAACCCACGGGAATTGATTGCCTCAATGGCCGTTACTGCATTTGAGAACAGCCCAAAAAGTGTGATCAGTAATAATTGTTTTATCATTTTCCCATACGCATTAATAAAGGGGGTAAAAATAACAAATCCATAACCAAGGCAACGGTTATTGTCATTGCTGTCATAAAGCCCATCGTTGAATTCATGGTAAAGTGTGAAAGCGTTAAAATAGCAAAACCACTAACAAGCACAACCGAGGTAATCCATAAAGCCACACCTACCGTTGAAAAAGCATACCGTACAGCCTCTTCCTTCGACATTTGTTGCTCTTGTCTAGCGAAGCGATATTTACTCATAAAATGAACCGTATCATCAACAACAATACCCAATGTTAAACCCGTGACTACGGATAATCCCAAACCAATTCTGCCATCAATAAAATACCATAAGCCAAATGCAACGCCCGCAGGGATTAAATTAGGCACTAAGCTCACCAAGCCTAATCGAATTGATTTGAACGCCATCATTAAAATCATCGATATCAAAATTAAAGCACAAAAAGTGCCGCCCATCATCCGAATAATATTACGCTTACCAATATGGGAAAACATTAATGTCGGGCTGGTTGCCTCCATACTATAGGCGGGCAAATGGGTTTCAACCCACACCCTTGTACGTTGTTCAAAAGCTAACATTTGATTGGAACTTAAATCTTTTAAACTGACAATTAAACGACTTCCTGATTTATTAATATTCACTTGATTGTTTAAATCCAAACCATACGGCAGTGACATTTCATAAAGCAATAAATATTGTGCCGCTAAATTGCGCTCATCGGGCAAGATGAACCAGGCCTCATCATCCCCATGCATATTCTTATTCAGGCGTTTATAGGTATCCACCAAGGTATTCACATGAACGACTTCGGGTTGCTGGTAAAACCAATCGACCAAACCCTCTAACGCCAATAAATAAGCGGGCTCATTAATTCCCCCTTCATCGCCGGACTCAATAACCACTTCAATGGAATAAATACCGCCCATATTTTTATTTAAAAACTCAGTAGCCTGCCGGAATTCTACGCTTTCATCAAAATACTTAACAAACTCATCATTCAATTCATTTTGTGGTGCAAAACTAATTAACACCGCCGCTATGATCGTATTGACAACCAGTAACACCCCTCGATAACGAATAACAACGTCCGCTAAAAAACCCATAATCACCCGACTAACTTCTGACCCTGCCCTTTTACGAATGGGCAGCAAAACCATCAAAGCCGGCAGTAAAGTAACCGTTAAAATAAATGCCAAGGTAACACCAATAGCCACCATGTTACCTAAATCTCGAAAGGGCGGCGCATCACTAAAATTCATACTCAAAAAACCAATAACCGTCGTAACACTGGTTAATAATATGGGCTTAAAGTTTATCCGAAGACTTTCTAGAACAGCATCTTTTTTAGCCATCCCCTCACGCATTAAATGAAATTGAGTTACCAAAAAATGCACACAATCGGCCACCGTCATAGTCAGAATAATAGTGGGTGCTATTGCCGATGTTGGGGTTAAATACCACCCCAACCAACCGGCAATGCCCATTGCAGGAAAAATGGCACCTAAAATAATGACCCCAACTGCCAGCGTCGCCATGACTGACCGGAAAAATAACAGTAAGGTTATAAAAACAATGCCATACATCAGGGGTACCAGCGTTTTATTATCCTGCATGGCTGCCTCACCAAAGGCATTATTCATCATAACCATTCCACTCAAATGCAAACGAAGACCCGGGTTTTTCCGCTCTATTTCAGCGGCCAATGCTCTAACCTTTTTAGCAACTTCAAATGAGGCTTGCGCTGATTTATCAGGCAACTGCAGCGTGACATTAACACCGCCAACATGACCGGTCGTTGAGACCAAACGATTTACCAATAAGGGTTCTGAAAGCGCAACCTTCTTGACGCTTGCCATTGCTTGCTGATTCATTTGCTGTGGATTTAAGACTAAATCTGCCACCACCAAATCATCCTCTTTAGCAATCGTATGTTGAAAATTCGTGACCGAATCAACACGGCTTGCATAAGGCAACTGCCACGCTGAGGTCGTTAAAGACTGAATCACCACCAGTGTGTTTTTATCAAAAATGGTTCCTGATTCTGGCTCCACAACAAACAAGACATTATCATTTCTATCATAGGTCTTTTGTATCTTTTCAAAGACTTGTAACTGTGGATTGTCGGGACCAAAAAAAACTTGATAATCATTTCTAAACCCAAGCCCCTTAACCCCTAATGACAAAAGTACCAAAGTCAGTAAAGTGACCACAATGGTACGGTAAGGGCGGTCAACACCATATTTTAAAACCAGCATTAATTTACTACGGCTTTTTGACATTTTTGCTCAAACTATTTAATTCAAAGAGGGCAACAATTCAGAGCTATCGCACCACTGTCTAAGTCTCACCCCAACGACGACACCCTGTTAACTTACTGGGCAATGTTATATTAAAAACTTCATCACTGTGTAACTTTATAAACCGTGTAAAATACCCTTTAAACTTTCACCAGGATTTGCATGCCACTGACTTCGCCCCTTTATCGTATTGCACTCACCCCCGGGGAACCAGCGGGGATTGGCTTAGATCTTTGCATAAAGATAGCCATGCAGAACCAAACTTGTGAGTTAGTGATCCTCACAGACCCCGCGCTACTCGCTGAACGCGCCCAACACTTAAATGCCGCCATAACCATTCAAACCTTTCAGCCCTCACTAGCCCCTACGCTTTCAAAAATCGGGACCATCAAGGTATTACCGATTAAGCAGTCCGCGCCCGTAACACCCGGACATCTGGATAAAAGAAATGCTCAACATGTATTAAATACCATAGAACAAGCCACCCAAGGGTGTCTGAGCGGTCTTTTTGACGCCATGGTAACTGGGCCTGTGCACAAAGGTATCATCAATGATGCCGGCATAGCCTTTAGCGGGCACACCGAATATATTGCCAACATAACCGGTCAGCAACCGGTCATGATGTTATCAGTCCCAGGGTTACGTGTCGCCCTCGTCACCACCCACTTACCCTTAAAAGCGATACCCCGTGCCATTACCCACCAACGGCTCACCCAAGTTATCACAACCGTTCACAATGACCTTCAACAACGCTTTGGTATTAACAACCCAACATTACTGGTTGCTGGACTCAATCCACACGCTGGAGAAAACGGTCATTTAGGCGATGAAGAAATTACCACCATCATTCCTGTATTAACTGCATTACGAGAACAAGGCTTAAATTTGATAGGCCCATTACCTGCTGATACTTTATTCACGCCCAAATACTTAGACCGGGCTGATGCTGTGATTGCCATGTACCATGATCAAGGACTGCCGGTTCTTAAACACAAAGGATTTGGCAATGCCGTCAATATTACGTTAGGCCTTTCTGTTATCCGCACTTCTGTTGACCATGGAACAGCACTGGATTTAGCAGGCTCAGGATTAGCCAACGAAAATAGCTTAAACTGCGCTATCGATACCGCACAACAATTAATCCGCCATTAAAAACACTATGACTCATAAAGCCCGTAAACGTTTTGGCCAGAATTTCCTCCAAGATAGCCATATCATTGATAACATTCTGATGACTGCAAATCCTGAACACGGTGAGCATTGGGTTGAGATTGGCCCGGGGCAAGGCGCACTAACTGCACCGTTACTCGCTACCGGTGTTAAATTAGATCTCATTGAATTAGACCGTGACCTAGTCAGTTACTTAGCACATAAATTCGCTGACCAAGAACAATTAACCCTCCATAGTCAAGATGCGCTCACGGTGGATTTCAGCCAATTAGCGACAAGCTCTAGCCGGTTACATATTATCGGAAATCTGCCTTACAATATTTCCACACCGATACTTTTTCATCTCATGAAATATGCTGATCATATTCACAGCATGTACTTTATGTTACAAAAAGAGGTCGTTGAACGAATTTGTGCCACACCGGGTAACAAGCGATATGGTCGACTGACCATTATGCTGCAATATTACTGTCAGGCAGAACCGTTGTTTGACGTCCCACCCGAAAGTTTTGATCCACAACCCAAGGTGATGTCTGCCATCTTTAAGCTCACACCACACCGAAAAGCACCTGTAGACATTACTAATCTTAAGCACCTTAACCAAGTTGTCGCGCAAGCTTTTTCGCAACGTCGGAAAACACTGCGTAACTCCCTAAAGAAATCTTTTACCGAAGCTGAAATAGTCGCCCTTGATATCAATCCTGAACTCAGGGCTGAGGCAATTTCATTAACTGAATTTGCCCGCCTAAGCAATGCATTCACTTTAAAAAACCCATAGCGATAAACCGCTAATATTGCTTTAATAAGATCTTAATTCATAGACGCCAACTGACGGACATTACCCAAATGAGAATGAGCGCAAAAGATTTCCTAACTTGTGAAAGAAAACAAATTACCTTGTTGGGAATGTCTGGGGCCGGAAAAACCACACTCGCCAATAAATTATCGCCCAAAAAATGGTTCCATTATTCAGGTGACTACCGAATTGGTACCCAATACTTATCAGAGCCTATTTTAGATAATATAAAGCAACAGGCAATGGACACGCCTTTTCTCAAAGAACTTCTTATTTCAGATTCCATTTATATTTGCAATAACATTACTGTTGATAATTTAATGCCTATTTCAAGTTTTATGGGAAAAATTGGTAACCCGGACCTCGGCGGCCTATCCTTAGAAACCTTCAAAAACCGACAACTTTTACACCGCGAGGCAGAAATAGCGGCGATGAAAGATGTCCCCAAATTCATTGAAAAAGCACAGGGTATTTATAGCTACAACCATTTTATTAATGATGCTGGCGGCAGTGTTTGCGAACTCGACGAGCCTGAGGTTCTTAACCTTTTAGCCCAACACACACTCATTATTTACATTAAAACATCCAAGGACCAAGAGCAGTTACTGTTTGATCGAGCACAACAAGATCCCAAGCCACTCTACTATCGCGTTGATTTCCTCGAAGAAAACCTCAAGACCTTTATGGCTGAGCACCACTATAGCCATACCGATCAAATTCCACCCAATGAATTTGTTTCATGGGTTTTTCCAAGATTATTTCACGCCCGCCTACCCCGCTATCAAGCGATAGCCGATCAATACGGTTATACCGTGGATGCCAGCGCAATCGCGAAGGTCCAAAACGAGGATGAATTTATCAACCTTATTGCGCAAACACTTGATAATAACTCATAAAAAAACAGCCCTATTATGCCTTTAGTAAATCTATCCAATTTACCGTCTTTTGCACGTCTTCAAGAAGAAGGCGAAGCCATATTATCAGCCGAACGCGCCCAACAACAAGATATCCGGGAACTCCATATTGGGTTATTAAATATGATGCCCGATGCTGCACTTGAGGCCACGGAAAGACAATTCTGCCGCCTTGTAGGGGCCTGCAACCAAATCGTTCAGTTCCATGTTCATATCTTCACTGTTGAAGGCATCGAAAGAGGCCTCGAGGCCCAAAATCATATCGACACCTATTACGAATCCTTCGACGAGATACAACAAGACGGCTTAGACGCGCTTATTATTAGTGGCGCCAATGTGACCCACGCTCATTTACAAGAGGAAGCTTTTTGGGAACCCTTAACCGAGGTTTTTAATTGGGCTAAAAAAAATGTCACGTCGGTTTTATGCTCCTGTCTAGCCACCCATGCCCTGATTCAAAAATGTTACCACATAGAACGGACACGGCTAACCCATAAACGCTGGGGTGTTTTCGAACATACTGTACTCGACAACAACCACCCTTTAGTTTCTGATATTAATACCCGTTTTGATGTCCCTCACTCACGCTTTAACGAACAATTTCAATCCGATCTTGAGCAGGCTGGCCTGAAAGTTCTCGTCGCCAGCGAAGAAGCCGGTGCACATTTATTCGTCAGCCCGGATGGTTTTCGATTTGTTTTTTTCCAAGGTCACCCTGAGTATGATGCCGTTAGTCTACTGAAAGAATATAAACGTGAAGTCAACCGCTATATCGATGGCGAGTTAACCAACTACCCGCCGCTTCCTGATAATTATTTTAATCCCCTTTGTATTGCGCAACTGGAACAGTATAAAAAACATGTCGAAAGCGCTGTAAAGAACAAGCAAACACCCGATGCGTTTCCAGAACAGGCGCTCACAAACCACCTCGATAACACATGGCGCGATACAGCAAAAGCTGTTTTTAATAACTGGTTAGGGAAAATATACCAAATAACACACCAAGACCGACGCCAAGCCCTAATGCCCGGTATTGACCCTCAAAATCCACTGAACTTATAACCAAACGCCGACTTATTATTTAACCACAATAGGTATATTACCTATACGCCGCTGCCACTCTCGGGGCGCTTGTTGATGAATAGATTCACCGTGGATATCCACAGCAACAGTAACCGGCATATCCTCAACCACAAACTCATGGATAGCCTCCATACCTAACTCAGGAAACGCAACGACCCGTGATGATTTAATCGCCTTAGACACCAGATAAGCCGCACCCCCCACCGCCATCAAATAAACCGCCCGGTATTTCTTGATTGCAGCGAGTCCTTCAGGTCCTCGCTCAGCCTTACCGATCATGCCCAATAATCCACTGTGCTGTAACATACTGTCCGTAAATTTATCCATTCGCGTTGCCGTCGTTGGGCCTGCTGGACCGACGACTTCATCCCGTACCGGAGCAACAGGGCCGACATAGTAAATCAACTTATTTTTAAAATCCAAGCCTGCTGGCAAGGGTAGTTGTTGCTCAAAAAGTGCCACTAATTTCTTATGCGCTGCATCCCGCCCCGTCAACAAAGTGCCGGATAACAATAAGGTTTCTCCAATCTTCCATTGCGCCACCTGTTCAGCCGTTAAACAATCCAAATTCACTTTCCGGCTATCTTTTGCACCCCTCTGAGTCACTTTAGGCCAACTCGCTACGTTAGGAGGCTCTAAAGATACCGGACCCTCACCGTCTAAGGAAAAATGGACATGCCGTGTTGCGGCACAATTGGGAATTATCGCGACCGGTTTATTCGCCGCATGGGTCGGGTAATCCTTGACCTTAATATCTAATACCGTCGTCAGCCCCCCCAACCCCTGTGCTCCAATACCTAAGGCATTCACTTTCTCATACAATTCTAAACGTAAGGCTTCAGCCGCATTGTCTGCGCCTTTTGTTATTAATGCCTGAATGTCGATAGACTCCATACAGGCTTCTTTAGCCAGTAGCATGGCCTTCTCTGCCGTTCCCCCGACACCAATCCCCAAGATACCGGGTGGACACCAGCCAGCGCCCATTTTAGGAACAGTTTCAAGCACCCAATCAACAATATTATCCGATGGATTTAGCATCGCTAATTGTGCCTTTGCCTCTGAACCCCCTCCTTTTGCAGCAATATCCACGGTAACGGTTGCGCCGGGAACCAACTCCATATGAATTACCGCCGGCGTGTTATCTTGGGTATTTATGCGCTGACCAATAGGGTCTGAAACTATTGATGCACGAAGGATGTTATCAGGATGACCATAAGCTAACCTGACACCCTCATTCACCATATCTGCAATACTTATCGCCGAATCTGTTTCCCAGACCACCGCCATACCTATTTTAAGAAAAACGGTCACAATACCGGTATCCTGACAAACAGGCCTTTGCCCTTCAGCGCATAATCTTGAGTTAATTAAAATTTGCGCCAGCGCATCTTTTGCTGCTGGGTTTTGTTCTTTCTCATAAGCCTGATTCATCGCCTGAATAAAATCAGGTGGATGGTAATAAGAAATATATTGCAGTGCATCGGCAATACTTTGTACAAAATCCTCTTGACGTATCACTGTCATTTAATCAAAACCCAATAGTATTTACTCATCACACGCTGTTACTGCCCTCTACAAAAAAAATTCCGTTATTTTTTAGGGCGTGGCTGTAGATTCATCACCCCCGGTAACCTTAACCAACCAGCCCCCCTGACCTTTACAGCCAGAAACACTCTTAGCGGTAATCGCAATACGCGCATAACTACCTGCAAGACCTTCAGGCAATTGCCCGGTGACCCTCAATCCACGCCCCTGGGTCACCGCTTCAACCGTAACCGGTATTTTCTTGACCGTGACGGTTAAGCCGCTGAGATGGGCATGTTCATTTGTTACAAAAGAAAAACCAGACCCCGGCGCCACCGCCGCCAAATGCACCGGCTCAAAAGCACTGAATTTAGGTTTTTTACAGGCGGTAGTTGTCCCACCACCCCCGCCATAAGCCCAAAGTGTACCGGTAAAAAAACAACACCCGATAAATACAACTATTTTAGTCCCTATTAATCTGATCATATTGCCCTCCAAAAAACGGCTCTTAAAATAACACCTTTACCTTATCTCAACGCTTTAATCTCCCTAACCGTTCAAAACCCACCCACATTATGGGGTGACTTCAGAATCGTCGCCTTTAATCTTCAATAACCAACCGCCGTTTGTAAAACAGCCTGATCCGCCTTGCTTGGATACCCCACGGATATGGACGCGTGCCCATTTTCCTTTAACTGAATCAGGAAACGTTCCAGACACCTTATAAAAGGTATTCTTATTCTTGACTTGATAGTCATTAACCTCTGTATCTTTTAATTTTATCGTTAACGTATAAAGGTCTAATTGTTTAGACGCGACAAAGCTAAATGCCGACCCGGGCTCAACTTCACTTTTATGCGCGGGCAACATTTTAGAAAACCGTGGTTTTACACAGGCAACCCTCGACACGCCATTATCCGGCCTCGCTGCCCAGACAGTATTCCCATACATCACCGTTGCAACCAATACGAACCCCATGATTAATTTATTCATTTTCTACTCCCCTTTCTAAATTATTTGTATTAATTATTCTTGCCAAAATTGGAATTCAGCTAATTCAGGCATAACCGAGATATCTTGAGTGGTCTTAATGACTTTATCAAGCAGAAATTTATTTGCCAACGAGTTCCAATCACCGTTAAATTCTATCTTATAAAAATTATGGTCATTCTCAATCTTATAACTGTAAAAAGACCGAATTAAATCAATTGACTGAAAATACTCGGTCAACCGATGTAAATCTTTCAACTTATGAATGCCCGAAACCTTTATTAAAAAAGAATCCTGTGCTTGTTGATTATCAGGCTGGATGGCAAATTTTGGCGCCAACTCCCGATAAACATTACGAAACGTTTCTTCAATCAATGTCGGTAAATCTGCACATAACTGATTCCAATCTACAGCCTGTTCACGGAATAATAATGACCACCGCCCTTGCCAACACTTATTGCCCTCTTTAACAAAACCTAACAATATCACGTCAGCCTGATAGCGATTCGATACTTGCTTTATTTTCTCACTATTATTCAAGGCCACGTCACTGACTGTGACAGACACATAATCGTCAAAATCAAATAAAGGAAACAACGGTTGAAACCCCAATAGACTACTCTTAGCGAGCAGTATTTCCTTAAAATATTCGTGTCGTTGTGGATAAAAGAAACCTCTTTTCTGGTCTTTTTCAAGAACTATCCACAGCAATATTTTAGGTCTCGATTGAACCCAAAAACTTAACGATCCATTACGAAGGCGTGCTAATAAGGCTCCTTTCTTAAAGGAAACATGCATCATCTGCTGACCGGATAATGCTTCAACAGCGGTATGAAACGTCTCCACATACCGTGATGCGTCCGCTATTATGGCCTGAACAGTCTCGTCCTGTTCTATTTCAGCGGGTTCAGCCACCATAATTCGCTGCAAGACTTCAGACAGACCCTGCCGAATCGCTTGTTGTCGTATTTTGGATGACTGAGCGCTTAAAGCAATATCCGCATCAAACAAATGATTCTCTTGTGCTGAAGTTTCCATTACCCAAAAACCCAAAAACACCAATACAAGTATCCTTGCTAACACCCTACATCCTTCACACAACTCACCACTGGTCTTGTACAATACACTTCATTTTACCGTTTTATTTAAAGGGGACATCATTTTGAGTCAACAAATTCAAAATAGTTTGAGCTATAAGCAAGCCGGTGTCGATATAGATGCTGGTAACGAGCTCATTGAGCGTATTAAACCGATTGCTAAAAAAACTCAAACACCCGGTGTTATGCAGGGTTTAGGCGGCTTTGGCTCCATGTTTGAATTACCCCTGGATCGTTTTAGCCAACCCATACTGGTTTCCGGAACAGACGGCGTCGGTACCAAACTAAAATTAGCGGATGACCTTAACCAACATAACACCATCGGCATTGATCTCGTCGCTATGTGTGTTAACGATATTATTGTTCAAGGTGCAGAACCTTTATTTTTTCTCGATTATTTTGCAACCGGAAAACTTAATATCAATACGGCCACTGATGTTATTTCCGGCATTGGTCAGGGCTGTGAACTTGCTGGCGCCGCTTTAGTCGGTGGAGAAACGGCTGAAATGCCCGGGATGTACCAAGGTGAAGATTATGATTTAGCCGGCTTTTGTGTGGGTATTGTTGAAAAATCAAAATTGATTGATGGCAGTCGCGTAAAAGCAGGCGATATCCTGTTAGGGCTTGCATCCTCTGGCCCGCATTCTAATGGTTATTCTCTGATTCGAAAAATAATCGAACGTGCCGCCGTACCACTCAGCGATCTTTTAGAAGAAAAACCGTTAGCTCAACATCTCCTCGCCCCAACACGAATTTATGTCAAATCATTACTGGCATTATTTGACCAAATTCCTGTTCATGCCTTAGCGCATATCACCGGTGGCGGCATAACGGAAAATCTGCCTCGGGTACTTCCTGATGATCTACAAGCAGACATTGATTTATCTGCCTGGGAGTGGCCTGCTATTTTCGACTGGCTTCAAACTCACGGTCAAATCACTGATGCTGAAATGCTTAAGACCTTTAACTGTGGTATCGGCATGGTCATCTGTGTTGCCCCAGAGGATCAAAATACCGCCATTAGATACTTAGAAAATATCGGTGAAACCGTGATGCCGATCGGCCAAATTGCCCCGCTATCCGGTAGTCAACAAGTTAGCTATGGCACCGCATTAGACTAAAGCATTAACACCTTAAATAAGAACTCAATAAAATCACAATGGCTTTATTCAGATTTTTGGTGTAACTCAACGGTCTCTTTTTCACGATAAAACTCACTGTCGGTATATTTATCGTGAACATGATCTAATAGCACTCGGATAACCGAAGCGACCGGCAGTGCAATTAAAACACCGATAAAACCAAATAGCTGCCCGCCGGCTAAGACTGCAAAAATAACTGTTACGGGATGTAAGCCAATTTTATCGCCGACCAGCCAAGGTGTTAACAACACCCCTTCTATCACTTGACCGGCCCCAAAAACAGCAAGAACCGGCAATAATTGAGAAAAATCCTGAAATTGTACAAGAACGGCGACACAAGCAATAACCACCCCAACAATGGAACCTAAATACGGTACAAAACTGACGAACCCGGCTACCATGCCAATTAATACCGCCAAATCTAGACCCACAAAAGTCAACCCCATGCTGTATATCAAGCCCAGTGCCAACATGACATAAAACTGCCCTCGCATGAAAGCGGCTAAAACCAAGTCTATTTCCAGTGTAAGCTGCCGGATATAACCTGCAGATGTACGGGGCACTAACCCTTGGACTTTAGCAACCAATATATCCCAATCTCGCAATAAATAGAAAGTTACCACGGGGACTAAAAATACATTCATCAACCACTGAAAAACGACCGCACCTGATTTTGAAACCGAGCCCGCAACAGTGGTCATAATGCCGCCAGCCTCTTTCCAGTGTTGCTCCAAAACCGTACGTAACTCACTCAAATCAATGGATCCTATACCAACCCCAAATTGCCCATCCAACCAAGGTATTAAGCGTGAATTAATACTCTGAAGATAATGCGGAAGCTGCGTAAAGAAATGAGTTATTTGATCTTCCATCAACGGAATAAAAAAGAATAACACGGCGCCGAAAGCGAGAACCATTAACGCAAAGACAAAGACAACACCTAAAGTTCGACCCACCCCACGCGCTTCTAATTGATCAACGACCGGATCGCCCAAATAAGCTAAAAATGCCGCAACAATAAAAGGCATTAAAACAGGGGTTAATAAATAGAGGAGCCCAAAAGAAATACCCGTCACGGCAAGCACCATCCATTTCTGTGAATCAGTCATGATCAACTCCCCTTAGCATCCTATATTCGCCCTATTCTTACCCAAAAAAAAGGAGAAAACCTCAGACAAAAAAAAGAGTCAGCATCCCTGCCTGACTCATTATATTTCTTTAGCCATTACTAAAAAAAATATGCACTTACACCGGGCAACTATTCTGCTGCTGGGGCTTCCTCGGCTGCTGGCGCTTCCTCTGCCGCTGGAGCTTCCTCTGCTGCTGGAGCTGGCGCTGCTGCTGCCGCTGCTGCCGCTGCTGCTGCATGTGTTTCTGGGCAATTCCCATCAGGCCAAGCACAATCTGACGCTGCTACCGTTTGAACCAGTGATGCACCCATAAATAACCCCAAAACAGCTAATACCCGTATTGATAATTTCATTCCTCTCCTCCTTATTGTTTATAATTATTTTTTTTATTTCGCAAAAGTACTTACGTCACTTCTACAATAACAAGCATACACCCTCTGAGATTATTTTTTAAGAACTTGATGAAATCTTTCACTTCATTTTTTTTAAAAAAAACACCCTCAAATTCTCATTCGCCCCCATCGCTCATAGTTTCGCGTCAAACAGCCCCGCCAGACGCTGTCAACATTCCTTGGTCAATAATAAAATTAATCACTGAATCAATCCCGTCTCCAGACTTCAAGTTAGTAAATACAAACGGTTTAGTACCGCGCATTCGTTTAGAATCTGCCTCCATCACTGCTAATGAAGCGCCCACATAAGGTGCTAAATCAGTTTTATTTATAACTAACAAATCTGATTTAGTAATGCCCGGCCCCCCTTTACGCGGTATTTTCTCTCCGGCAGCAACATCAATCACATAGATGGTTAAATCCGCTAATTCCGGACTAAATGATGCGCTCAAGTTATCACCGCCACTTTCAATTAAAATAAAATCCAGATCGGTAAATTCCGTCAACAATTTATCAACAGCTAATAAATTCATTGAGGCATCTTCTCGAATCGCCGTATGTGGACAACCCCCTGTTTCTACACCCACAATTCGTTCTTCAGGAAGCGCCTGACTACGACATAAAAACTGAGCATCCTCTTGGGTATAAATATCGTTGGTCACCACCGCCATTTTAAAACGCCCACGCAACGCCTTACATAAAACATCTAACAATGCCGTTTTACCCGAACCCACGGGCCCACCGACACCGACTCTTAAGACTTCATTTTTATTTTTCATCTACCCCTCACGAACGAAATAATCTGGAATACTGGGTTTCATGACGACTACTGGCAATCGCCCACAGTGGCATCGAACCCCCTATAGCATTATCATCGATCTCAAATGCCGCTCCGACATAACCCGGTATTGACTGGCTTAAATTAAATAAGATACGTTGCCCCGCTTGTTGACCTAACGGAATCAGTTTCATGGCTGCCAACACCTGATTCTCCAGCCACCCCCAGAAATAACCGGTTAACATTTTATCCGCGCTAATGCCCCAGTTAAATGCCGCCAAACTGTAGGGTGTTACAAAAGCCATGTCGCTGGGTTCATTTTGATAAGGCCAGGTCACATCAAGACCCTCTAAAACATGAACCAAGGCTCGCCCCATGAATTGATCTTCATTCTGTAATTCATACGTTTCCCGGGTCGCTAAGATGAACTGATTCCAAAAAACCAATGCGTCCCTATCCCCTGCCCGCCAACTGTGACTCAACCGAATTAAAACAGGCCCCTCTGTTGGCACCAGAGAATGTCTTAACAATTCCTCAATCCAACCGCTTGCCGTCTCTTCATTCGTTACCCACGCCTCTTCAACAGCCCACTCAAGTCCTTGAGAATAACTGTAAGCACCCACCGGCAACGACGGACTCACTAACTGAAACAAACGTAACAACGGCATCAAAGACTCAGTGTTCATGTGAATGATGCTTAGGTCCATGACTGTGATAAGCGCCTGTTTCCGGCTCAAAGGAAACGGCTTCATGCCGTACCTCTAACCCAAAAGCAGCAACCATTTCATCTAATACATGGTCATGTTGATAGCGCACAAAGCACTCCCCTAACTGCAAAGCGACATGTCGATTACCTAAATGATAACTGGCCTTCATCAGTAGCAACGGCTCTTTTGAATAAGCAGTTGATGTCTTTTCGGGTGCTGAGACCACTAACACAATAAAACCTTGTTCTGTTTTCAGTTGATCGCCCCCCCGAAGAACCGTACCCCGAGGCAAAAACACCCCGGCTTCTTCATTGTTTGCCAAGGTAACAAGCAACCTACTTTTTTGGCGTTGATCATACGGTAAAATAACCGTGGTATCGGGTACTTTTCCATCTCGATCAAATGCAATTAATCTACGCATTCCCCCTCCTAAAAAAGAAAATAACGCTGCGCCAACGGTAAAACAGACATGGGCTCACAAACTAGTAACTCCCCATCAGCACGCACTTCATAGGTTTGTGGATCCACTTCGATGTTAGGAAGATAGCTATTGTGTATCAAATCAGCCTTAGTCACCTGCCGAGTTCCTTTAACGATAGCCAGCTGATTTTCTAAACCCAGACGATCACCCACGCCGTTATTAAAACCTGCCTGTGATAAGAAGGTTAAACAACTCGCCGAGCGTGCTTTACCCAAAGCACCAAACATAGGTCGGTAATGAACGGGCTGAGGCGTTGGTATAGAAGCGTTCGGGTCACCCATAGGTGCTGCCGAAATAAACCCCGCCTTAATAATTAAACTGGGCTTAACCCCAAAAAAGGCCGGTTTCCACAACACCAAATCAGCCAACTTACCCCGCTCAATAGAACCCACATGATGACTGATACCATGCGTTATAGCGGGGTTAATCGTGTATTTGGCAATATACCGCTTAATCCTGCTATTATCATTGTCCGCTGTATCTTCTGCCAGTGCGCCCCGCTGCACCTTCATTTTATGTGCCGTTTGCCAGGTTCGACTTATCACCTCACCGACACGACCCATCGCCTGTGAGTCGGAAGCAATCATAGAAAACGCACCTAAATCATGCAAAATATCTTCAGCGGCAATGGTTTCTCGTCGAATACGACTTTCAGCAAAAGCCACATCTTCTGCAATTTTAGTATCCAGATGATGACAAACCATCAGCATGTCCAAATGTTCATCAATCGTATTAACAGTAAAAGGCCGGGTTGGATTCGTTGATGACGGTAAAATATTAGCCACGCCACAGGCCTTAATAATATCGGGCGCATGACCACCTCCCGCCCCCTCGGTATGGTAGGTATGAATAGCTCTATCGCCAATAGCTGCTAAGGTATCTTCAACAAAACCTGATTCATTCAAAGTATCGGTATGAATAGCCACCTGAACATCGTATTGCTCAGCGACATTGAGACAATTATCAATTGCCGCCGGCGTCGTACCCCAATCTTCATGTAATTTTAACCCCATGGCACCGGCTTCAACTTGCTCTGCTAAGGCCCCGGGTAAACTGGCATTACCCTTACCCAAAAAACCCAGGTTCATCGGCAAAGCTTCAGCGGCTTGTAACATTCGTTGGATATTCCAAGGCCCTGGCGTACAGGTCGTCGCATTGGTTCCCGTAGCAGGCCCCGTACCCCCGCCAAGCATAGTCGTCACGCCGGACATCAAAGCTTCTTCAATCTGTTGCGGACAAATAAAATGAATATGCGCATCGATCCCCCCTGCCGTCACGATTTGGCCTTCACCGGCAATGGCCTCAGTTCCGGGCCCGATAATAATGTCAACGCCGGCCTGCGTATCCGGATTACCCGCCTTACCAATACCCGCTATTAACCCATCTTTAATACCGATATCGGCTTTAATAATGCCCCAATGGTCGACAATCAAGGCATTGGTAATCACCGTATCAACGGCTTCTGCCGCTAAGCATTGACTTTGCCCCATCCCATCGCGAATAACCTTACCGCCCCCGAACTTAACTTCATCGCCATAAACCGTACGATCCTCTTCGACTTCAAGAAATAATTCAGTATCCGCTAGCCGAACTTTATCTCCGGTCGTGGGTCCATACATTTCTGCATAAGCGCTCCGATCTATACGACTCACGACAGCCTCCCCATAACTTGTTTATTAAAACCGTAAACCACCCGCTTCCCTGCGTATTCAACCAGCGTAACGGTCCGTTCTTGACCCGGCTCAAAACGCACCGCAGTCCCTGCCGGTATATTAAGCCGAAATCCCTTCGCTTGCTCCCGAGCAAAAGACAAGCCTGAATTAACTTCATAAAAATGATAATGCGAGCCAACCTGAACCGGGCGGTCACCGGTATTGGCAACTAAAATTTCAACCTGCCTACGGCCTTGATTTAATTCTATTTCCCCCGTAAGCGGAATACATTCACCTGGTATCATAATGACCTCTCAAACAATTGGGTTATGGACAGTCACTAATTTAGTGCCATCAGGAAACGTTGCTTCAACCTGTACATCGTGAATCATTTCAGCAATCCCTTCCATCACATCGTCTCGAGACAATAAGGTTCGCCCATAATTCATTAATTCAGCCACGCTTCGACCATCACGCGCACCCTCAACAATGGCCGCACTAATATAAGCCACCGATTCAGGATAATTTAATTTAACACCCCGATTCTTTCGCCGCTCCGCCACTAAGGCGGCCGTAAATAACATTAATTTATCTTTTTCTCTCGGCGTTAATTCCATAATTCACCTTCCGTCACAAAAAAAATTAACTCTTAATTCAGGTTGACCAAATCCTCGGCAAACAAGGCTGCCGTTGATTGAAATCAGGTCGCAATGCTTCCCAGAGTGCAGTAAAAACTTTTTTAGCAGGCTCAGCCTGTTCCGCTAACAGACGAACAATCAATACCTCATTGCGTAACGTTACGCCTGAAAAACGGTGTTCATCAATCATCATTCTAACTTTATCCAACTGCGCTTTAGTAGCCGGATAAACCACCAGAGTCGCGACTAAGGCATGCCCTGCTAAACCACTACTCGCCTTGATAGTTTGCTCATTCAGCACCATACGGTCAATCAATAAGGGCCGGTCTTGTTTAAATACTTCAATAGCCACTGTTGCCTGCCCCTGACTAAATCCTTCATCGCAGGCAGGTCGTCCTAAACTAACCATCTCCCAGCCAAAAAAACGACTGTTTTCATTAAGTTCCACCCGCGTCTTCATTTGAACAACAGCACCGTCAAACAAGATGGTTTCCTGAGGCAGATATTCCAATACACTGCCCTCAGCAACCTTTAACAATACCTGCTGATCGGCGAGTTGACCGTTACTGCGGTAAAATTTACCTGCCGCCGGGGTGGTGACGACAACATCGGTATCAACACAGCAATCAATCGCAATCGTTAACTGATCTCCGCCGACCACTCCCCCCGGGGGATGAATGAGATAAATATGACAAACCGGGCCTTCCGGGTAAAAAGGCCGTTGCACCAATAACGGCCCCTGATGAGAACGCTGCGTTAAGTAGCTCTTACCGCCGCGATTCTCAAAAACCAATGCCAACGCCCCTTGCCAACGGCCAAAACCAGCCGGCTTCTCAGGCACCTTTTCTAGGGCTACAGCCATGATCGTCGTTAACTCACGGCCAATAAATAGAAACCACTACCGAGACTCACCCACGTAACCAATTGATAAATCCGGTTTTCAGAAAACAACCCCATAACCGCAGCGCTTATTGAAATCACAAAACTACTTAACAGTAATAACATTAAATAATTCAAGCTATCGATACCGTCAGGTATTTCTGAAACATGAACATAGCCGTGGAAAACACCGAATAAAGCCAATAACGCAAACAATGCAAAACTAAGATAATGAGGTGCCATCATCAGTGAATAACCCATCAAAATAACCGATAAAGCAATGATGGTTTCTAAAAAGGGAATTTGAATCCCTTGAAAATTCAGCACTGCACCCACCACCATCATGACTAAAAAAACCAACGGATACACGCCAACAGCGTAGCCCCCTTTTTTAGCACCTAACAATCCAACACTCACTAAAACCAGTAAATGATCGATACCGGTTAACGGGTGCAGTAAACTTTGCCACAGCGTTTCGTTAAACATCCCATCGGTATGGGCTAAAAGTGGCGATGACACCAACAACAGGATTACCGCGAGAAAATAGTTTGCTTTCATAAGAAGTCCCCTTAATAATTTACACTCTTAAACCGTTAAATAACGTCGTACGATGTCATCATCCAAGCTCTGCATAGCCCCCTGGGAAACCACACGCCCTTTTTCCATAATTCTAAAATGGTCTGCAACCCGGCGAGCAAAATGTAGTTTTTGCTCAACCAATAAAACCGTCAAACCATGCTCTTGATTAAGCCGCATAATAATCGAACCAATTTCTTTGACAATATTCGGTTGAATACCTTCTGTCGGCTCATCAAGAATTAATAATTTCGGCTCAATCACCAAGGCACGACCAATCGCTAACTGCTGTTGTTGCCCCCCTGAAAGATCACCGCCCCGACGTTGTAACATTTGTTTTAAAACCGGAAAAATTTCAAATACATTCTCAGGAATTGTTTTCAAACCATCCGCTCTGGCAGTCAGGCCTATTTTCAGATTTTCTTCAACCGTCAACAACGGAAAAATTTCACGGCCTTGCGGGACAAAACCAATACCCATCGAGGCTCTGGATTCTGCCGGCATTTTAGTTAAATCATGGCTCTGAAATTGAATACTACCGGTCGCTACTGGCAAAAGCCCCATAAGGCATTGCAATAATGTTGTTTTTCCCACACCGTTTCGACCCATCAGACAGGCACACGTCCCTTCGGGAATACTCAAATCTATATCCCACAGGGTATGGCTTTGACCGTAAAATTGATTTAACCCCTTAATCTCAAGCACGCCCTAGCCTCCTAAATAAACTTCAATCACACGCGCATCGTTTTGCACGCTGGCCATGGTACCTTCAGCAAGTACCGAACCTTCATGTAAAACAGTCACGGTTCTGGCAATGGAACGAACAAATTCCATATCATGTTCAACCACAACAATCGAATGCTTACCTTCTAAAGCTAATAACAACTCCGTGGTCCGCTCAATTTCATGATGCGTCATCCCAGCCACCGGCTCATCAATCAATAATACCTTCGGTTGCTGGATTAATAACATACCAATTTCTAACCATTGTTTTTGTCCGTGCGACAATTCCCCTGCCAACCGATGTCTTTGCTCCATTAAACCAATCATTAATAAAGTTTCGTCAATCGCTTCTTTTTGTGGCCCAGAGAGTTGTGCAAACAACGTTGGCCAAACGCGTTTATCCGTTCTTAACGCCAGCTCCAAATTAGCGTAAACAGGTAACGTTTCAAAGACCGTGGGTTTCTGAAATTTACGACCAATACCCGCCCGTGCGATTGCCGGTTCATCCATTTTTAATAAATCAATGCGTTGACCAAAAAAAACTGATCCGGTATCGGGCCGTGTTTTACCGGTAATGACATCCATCATGGTTGTTTTACCCGCGCCATTAGCCCCGATAATACAACGCATTTCACCGTCATTAATATAAAGATTTAAATTATTAAGCGCTTTAAAACCATCAAAGCTAACACTGATATCTTCCAAATATAAAATAGGTCCATGGCGAGTATCCAAGTTGTCATCATAAACCGGCTCTGGCATCAAAAATTCATAAACTTTATCCCGACTGGCAAAGGTACGCGTTTTTTCCAGAAAGCTCATGAGGACACCGCTTTCTTACGCCGCAATAAACCGACAATTCCATAAGGTAAAAACAGCGTCACCAAAACAAATAATCCCCCTAAGGCAAACAACCAAACTTCCGGTAATGCAGCGGTGAAAAAGGTCTTGCCAAAATTGACTAAAACGGCACCTAAAACAGCACCATACAAGGAAAAACGCCCCCCCACAGCCACCCAAATCACTAACTCAATAGAATTTAACGGTGCAAATTCACCGGGGTTAATAATACCTACTTGGGGTACATACAAGGCTCCTGCAATTCCGGCTAAAATCGCTGAAAACACAAACACCCATAACTTAAACAATTCGACGCGATAACCAATAAAGCGGGTTCTGTTTTCAGCATCTCTTAAGGCGACAATCACACGCCCCAATTTAGAACTGACAATATAACGGCAAGCCAAATAACCACTAATTAACGCGGCAATCGAAAACATAAAAAGAATAATCCGAGTCAAATCTGACTGCAAACTAAACCCCAGAATATCTTTAAAATCGGTCAAACCGTTATTACCACCAAAACCCATTTCATTGCGAAAAAAGGCTAAATACAGTGCATAAGTCATGGCTTGCGTCATGATTGACAAATAAACACCGGTGACCCGTGAACGAAACGCTAACCAACCAAAAACAAAAGCCAACAGCCCCGGCACCACCATCACCATAATCATAGCAAACCAGAATTGGTCAAAACCATGCCAATACCACGGTAACTCCGACCAATTCAGAAACACCATAAAATCCGGCAAGAGTGGGTTACCGTAAACACCTCTATCACCGATTTGACGCATTAAATACATGCCCATGGCGTAACCGCCCAAAGCAAAAAAAGCACCATGCCCTAATGTTAAAATACCGCAGTAACCCCAAACCAAGTCGACGGCTAAGGCTAACAATGCAAAGGCCAGATATTTTCCTAATAAGGTCACGACATAGGTACTGACATGGAAAAATGACGTTTCAGGAACCCAGAGATTACAAATCGGCACCACCACGGCTAAGACCCCAAGAATACCTAACATCCATCGCCCGCCAGTATCGCCTTGTAATAATTTCGATAAACCCATGATCAGCCCTCAGCCGCCCGACCTTTTTGCGGGAACAAACCCCGGGGCCTTTTTTGAATAAAAATAATAATAAAGACCAACACCAAAATCTTGGCTAACACGGCACCGGCATAAGGCTCAATAAATTTCGTCGCCACACCTAATGAAAAACCACTGATTAACGTCCCCAGTAAGTTTCCAGCGCCGCCAAAAACCACCACCATAAACGAGTCAACGATATAAGATTGCCCTAAATTCGGCCCGACATTGGTCAACTGACTCAAGGCGACGCCGGCAAGCCCTGCAACACCGGACCCTAACCCAAACGTCAACGCATCCACCCGCTCTGTTTTAATCCCCATTGCTTTAGCCATGGCACGATTTTGTGACACCGCCCGCACCTCAAGACCCAAGCGAGTCCGCTTCAGAATCATTAACAACACGAAAAAGACCAACAGGGTAAAAGCCAGAATATAAAGCCGGTTCAAGGTCAGACTTAACACCGGATTAAAATCAATCGAACCGCTCATCCACTGCGGCGTTGACACCGACCGGTTTAAGGGCGAGAAGACCGAACGCACTAATTGTTGCAATACTAAACTAATGCCGAATGTGGCCAGCAAGGTCTCTAAAGGCCTGCCCGTTAAATGCCGAATCACGCCGCGTTCAATTAAAATACCGCACAGCCCTGAAACCATAAAAGCTGCTGGAATAGCCACAAAAAGCGATAGCTCTAATTGTTCCGGCATTAACAGTTGCACCACATAAGTGGTATAAGCCCCGAGCATAATTAACTCACCGTGAGCCATATTAATAACGCCCATCACCCCAAAAGTAATCGCTAAGCCAATGGCCGCTAAGACCAAAACCGACCCCAAACTCAAGCCAAAAAACAAAGTCTGAATATTTTCATACCAACTAATTCTGGATTCGATTTCTTTAATCGCCTGTTTAGCCGCTGTTCTAACCTGACGGTCTGACTCTAAATAAATCCCTTCTGCATCGACCGCTAAAAGCCCCTTGAGTGTGCTGACATATTCAACTTGCATGGTTTTGGCTAAAACCTTTATAGCCGCAAGTCGCACCGCCCCATCCGTTGCGGTCAAATCTGCATTGGCCACGGTCGCTAACATCAACCGTTGAATGTCTTCATCGGCCTCATTTTTCGAAACCTCCCGAAATAAGGCCACCACCGCCGGGGTGATATGCTTACTCATGGTATGAACTGCTTGAAGCCGCACAGAAGGATCAGCCGCCCTTAAATCTTTTTGTGCCAGCGCCCCACGTATCAGTCGCCGTAAACGATTATTAATTCGAACTTTTTTAATACTCTTCTTAGCAACAATACCCAGCAACTGACCGCTCACCGCATCGCTGAGTTGGTACCCTGGGTCAACCACCTCGACAATATAAATGGGATGTGGCGCCGCTTTCCCATAAAACAACCGCGCATCAAGCAAGGCCTCCAACAACGGCCGAACCCGATCATTTTCTAGTTTGACAATAGCCTCAACGGTGATTTTCTTTTTGCTTAA
>Ga0209495_1000129_pt1 | contig 58358 bp, 47 predicted proteins | sample EN1Hudsemesocosm_FD_184629 | JGI IMG/M metagenome (GOLD analysis project Ga0209495, IMG submission 184629) | Methane-oxidizing microbial communities from mesocosms in the Hudson Canyon - EN1E Hudson Canyon (SPAdes) (version 2) | ecosystem: Environmental > Aquatic > Marine > Cold seeps | place...
TTCGTGACCAAGGCACAATCACTGCTCAAAACTACGAGTTATTAGCTAACGCAGCTAAAGCAGATAAAGAGTCTTTAGATGCTGTTGATGCTAAAGCTGAAAAAGCGGGTAAATCAGATATTAAAGTAACGACGAAAGGTAAACTTAAGATTGCTGATTCTGAAGGAAACTGGTCTTTCCAACCTATTGGTCGTGTTATGTGGGATGCTGTATCTGCGGATGCTGACTCTGATGATTCATCTGACGATTGGGATGGTACTGAATTACGTCGTGCTCGTTTAGGCTTCCAAGGTTCAGTTTATGATTGGGGTTATAAATTTGAAGGTGACTTCGCTAAAGGCGATACATCAATCAAAGATGCTTATATTAGTTACGGCACAAAGTTTGGTGATACTAAAGCAAGCGTAAAATTAGGTCAGTCTCATATCCCATTTGGCCTAAATACAAAAATCAGCTCTAAATACATGACATTTATGGATCGTCCCTTCTTTGCTGATAGCAAGATCTCTCCTGCTCGTGAATCTGGTGTAGTTGCTTCTTTAGCGGCTAAAGATTACAGCTGGACATTAGCATCAGCAGTAACAGTTGGCTCAATTAGCGGCGGTTACACTGATGAAGATGATTCAGGAACAACATTCGCTTTACGTGGTTCATTCGTCCCATACATGCAAGATAAAAGTCACTTATTGCAAATTGGTGCGGGTTACATGAACAAAAGTGACAGCGACAGTAAATTCAGCTTCTCACAACATTTAGTCGCTCATAAAGATAATACAAAAATCAAATCAGATGAAATACTTGCTGGTGATTATGATGGTTCAGATGCATTTACACTTGATGCAATGGGCGTATATGGTTCATTCCACGCAATGGCTGAATACTTAGATTACACCGCTGACAACAATGCTGGTAGTGACATCGAGATTGATGGTTATGCTGTTGAAGCAGGTTACTTCCTAACAGGTGAATCTTTAAAATGGAAAAAAGGATACACATCTGGAATCAAACCTAAGTCTTCTACTGGTGCATGGCAAATTGCTACTCGCTTCGAGAACCTAGAGATTGATGATGGCAACGGTGATGATGAAGCTCAAAAATGGACTATTGGTCTTAATTACTACCCTACTCAAAACATTCGTTTGATGCTTGATTATGACAAAGTAGTAACATGGGATCAAAATGGTTCTGATACAGGCCAAGAACCTTCTGCAATTAAATTCCGTGCACAAGCTAAATGGTAAAAACTACTTGAGTTAATTACTCTAAGTAACTCTCAAAGCCCCGCCCATTCTTGGGTGGGGTTTTTTTTTGCTTATTAGTTTCATATTCAATGATAAGGATTTTATATGACCAAGGAAGAGTTACTCCAAGGCCAATCACTTGAAGAGATTTTAGCGTCAGCTTCACTCACACCATTATTCCAGCCCATCGTCTCGTTAAAAGAAAATATCATTTATGGCTATGAAGCCTTAATTCGTGGCCCCTCGGATAGCCAGCTGCACTCTCCGATTAATTTGTTCGATGCAGCAAGCCGCCATGGTCGTTTAGCTGAGTTAGACTTATTGTGCCGCGAGGTGGCGATTCAACGTTTTAGTCAACTTAATCTTGATGCAAAATTATTTATCAACACAATACCAGAGGTCTTGTTACACCAAGATTATCAACATGGCTTAACACGTGACTTTATCAAAAAAGCAGGATTGTCTGCCGATCAAGTTGTTATTGAGCTTACTGAGCAATATCCCATCGATGATTATAATTTGATGCGAGATGCGACCGACCACTATCGTGAAATGGGTTTTTCCATCGCATTGGATGATTTGGGTGCAGGTTATTCTGGTTTACGTACATGGTCAGAAATTCAGCCCGATTTTGTCAAACTAGACCGTCATTTTATGCAAAATATCCACGAAGATCTGCATAAACGTCAATTTGTGCAATCCATGGTCGATATCGCTAAAGGTATTAATTGTCGCGTTATCGGTGAAGGGATCGAGGTACGTGAAGAATATCGTACCGTTGATAAAATGAAAATTGAATTTGTTCAAGGCTATTATTTCGGTCGTCCTGCACTTCAACCTGAACGTACGATTCCTAAAGACTTATTCTCTAAACGAGAATCTGTCACTGTATTTCAAGCAAATACACCACGTGCTAACACCTTAGTTTCCAGTTTATTGATGCCACAAACACCTGTCGTGATATCTGACGATGTCAATTTGGTCGGAGAGCGCTTTCATAACACAGCCGATCTCACGGCCTTGCCTGTACTTAATAAAGATAGTTCAGTGGCCGGTATGGTATGGCGTGATGAAATTATGAATTTATATGCTAGCCGCTATGGCCGCGAACTACATGGTAGAAAACAAATTCATTTATTTATGGATACCCACCCCACCATTGCTGATGTGGCCTTGCCGCTCAAAACATTAAGTCAACGAATCACCAGCCAAGATACATCTTTACAGCACAGTACATTCATCATTACCGACAATGGCTACTATCAAGGTATCGGTAGTTTGATGGATTTGCTCAGGCAAATTACCGAGTTACAAATCACCATGGCGATGCATGCTAATCCACTCAGTGGCTTGCCTGGAAATGTGCCGATTAGTGAACGCACAACGGAGGTTATTCAGCAAGGTCGTAATGCCGTTATGTGTTACTTCGATTTAGATAATTTCAAACCTTATAACGATATTTATGGCTACGGAAAAGGCGATAACGTTATTAAAAAAACAGCTCGAATTCTCAACGAACACGTTAATCCAGAACTAGATTTTATCGGTCATGTTGGCGGTGATGATTTTATTGTTTTGTTTGAGAGTGATGACTGGCAGCATCGCTGTAATCAAATATTAACGTCATTCACCAATCTCCACCCAGAGCTATACAACGCCGAGCATATCCAAGCACAAGGTATGTCAGCACTAGATAGGTATGAAAATGAAGTCTTTTATCCCTTACTAGCCTTATCTATCGGTGCAGTCAGAATTTTAGATTTTGACACCATAAAGAATGAAGCAGACGTTGTCGAATATGCAACGAAAGCAAAATCCGCTGCTAAGAAAATTATCGGTAATAGTGTGTATCAATTCAAGTCTGAAAATTCATAGCATAACTTAAAACGATTACAATCAAGCGCCACTGCCACGCATGTCGTTCTTTTAATATTGTTATTGCTAACAGCTTATCAATGCCTGCATTGGTGAATGAAACAACATAGGCCGCAGGGAGATATTGCTCAAGCTGATAAATACACAATCGACCTAAACTACATTGCTAATAAGAATATTAGCTCCATGTTAGATTATTATTCAATCATTGATCTTGAAACATCTGACGGTACAAACATTGATGGTCAGCAATTACCTAAGTTAAAAAATCACTCTCGTGATTTTAAGCTCCGCTCATTTATTTGGGCGGGGCTTTTTTATTATTAACTGCCAAAAATAGCTTTAAATAGATACACCTTAAAAAACGATTTACCCCATATCTAGTGAGCAATGATGAGTTATACTGCTCACTTGTCATGAAATACGTACAACAATATGAAAAACATTATCTTTTTTTGCCTTTTATACATCAGCTTAGGTTGTGCACAAAGTGCAGTTATTCAATTATCTAATGGTGACACGATTAATGCAGATGTTATAGATGCCAATATTAATAATATTAAAATATCTCATCCTGTTTTAGGTTCTATTAACCTTCCTGCTCAGCAGGTAATATCCATTGATGGAAAGACAATTGCTGCTGAAACAAATAAAGAGCCTGCAATTAAAACACTCGTATTAGATAAGTCCACACCAGAAGAAGAAGTCGCTGAAAATGAAGCTAATGACGGGTTCAGCTTAAGTGACTTGCGGTTAATGAAAGACTGGAATCACAAGTTTGGGGGGGGCATTAATGGAAAAAGTGGCAACACTGATACAACCATTGCTCGTATTGAATCTAGATCGAGTCTTGAAAATGAGTTACGTCGCTGGGATATACGTTCCGTTTATTCTTATGATTCAGGCGATGACACTGATGCCGAAAATGAATTCTACATTGAGACAACTCATGATTGGCTTAGGCCTGGATCACCAAGGTTTTATTTCACTGGTGCAAAGTATGAAATGGATAGATATTCAAACTGGGACCATAAACTAACGGGAACAGTAGGTCTAGGTCATGAATATATTAAAAGAAAAGATCTGCTTGTACTCGGACGAGTAGGTCTTGTGGGGCGAGAAACAGTAGGTGGTTCAGATCCAGGCTTTAACCCTGAAATGATGCTTGGGAGCGAGATGAGGAAGTCATTTTCAAAAGTGCATTCGTTAAACCTTAAAACCGCTTTTTATCAGTCTTTAACTGACAGTAGCTGGTCAAATACGAGCAATCTGGATTGGGATATTGTACTCCATCAATTATGGGGGCTTGGTCTCACAATTGGTCTAAAAAATGAATATGAATCAGACCCGGATGACGGGGATGTTAATAATGACTTTAAATACAATCTATCTTTTCTGTGGTCTTGGGGTCCGTTGAACTAGAGTATGCAGCAAAAGAAAAATCTGCCGCTAAGAAAATTATCGGTAATAGTGTGTATCAATTCAAGTCTGAAAATTCATAGTATAACTTGGACTGTTAATCCGCTTTTACACTTTACTAAATCCTAACAGAACCAAGCCCTCACTAATTAAAACGGTTGTAATCAGGCGCCACTGCCACGCATGTCGTTCTTTTAATAATGATTCTGAACTGAGCTTAATTACTTAGCCGCTATTTGCTCAAGCATATATTGAACACGTTGTTTAACTTTGTCTCGTGCTTCTTGGAATTCTTCAATAAGTTCTTCTTCCGATCCTTTTGCTTTTGCTGGATCTGCTAAGGGTAAATGAAGCTTCATTGTATGAGAGCTAAGGACTGGACATTGTTCTTCGGCATTATCACAAAGAGTGACAAGTAAATCTGTCCATTCCAGCATTTCACCATTGATTCGAATGGATTCTTGGCCTGAAATATCAATGCCGACTTCGGCCATTGCATGAATTGCTCGTTTATTTTTACCATGTGCCTCTATGCCAGCAGATTTCACTTTGATTGTATCGCCGGCTAGTTCTTTAGCCCAACCTTCTGCCATTTGTGAGCGACATGCATTACCTGTACATAAGAATAAAACGCGTATTTTTTCCATTTCCATACTCTATTTATATTAACTGATGGAAATATAACAAGTTTATATTACAGCTTGATGAATTGAAGTTAGCGTTATCAAAATAAAGCCAATTTTTGGCGAATGTGATCTGAATTAAAGTATTTTACTCAACATCTGATAAAATACAGCCTTAACTAACTGACTGATAGAAATTTATTGTGAAAAAAATCATTACAAGCTTACTTCTCGTTCTACCATTATTAGCACCTGTTACGAGTATTGCTGAAACAAGCCGTTATGTATCAGATGAGCTTGAGATCACTATGCGTACTGGCCAAGGCGTAAAATTTGGTATTCGTAAAATGTTATTGAGCGGCACTAAACTTGATGTTATTGAAACAGATCCTGCTGGCTACTCTAAGGTTCGTACCAATAAAGGTGTTTCTGGCTGGGTATTAACACGTTACTTAACTAATACGCCTAGTGCTCGTAACCAGCTTTCTTCCAGTAAACAAAAAATAGCCAATTTAGAGTTAGAGCTGGCTAAATATAAAGAAGAAATTCAGGCATTGTCATCACAAAATACGACTTCTGGTAGCGAAAACTTATCTCTAAAAGAAACATCTCAACGTTTGAAAACAGAATTGGATGATCTGCGTAAAACAGCTTCAAATGCAGTGGCACTTAATAATGAAAATCGCCAATTAAAAGAGAAGTTACAACAAGCTGATAATCAAATGCAGTCTTTGCTTATTGAAAACGGCACGCTTAAAGATAGTGATGCAAAAAGCTGGTTCTTAATCGGTGCCGCTGTATTATTTGGCGGTTTAATACTAGGTTTAATCTTGCCTAGATTACGCCTGCAAAAGAAAGATAGCTGGGGTAGCTTCTAGCCTAGCCAGACTTTCCCATCACGATTAAATTCAAGCCGCATCAATGTTAATATTGATGTGGCTTTTTTATGTCGACACTTCCTCCCTTGCCTTTCCACACCAATACATATAATATTTCATATATATAAATTACTGAATATAAGCTTATGTATTTACATGCTGATGACGTTTACTCTGTTTTGTCTCATCCAATGCGACTTCGTGCTGTTGTTCTAATTAAACAAGCCAATGAGTTATGTGTGTGTGAATTAACGCATGCTTTAAATCTAGCTCAACCTGTTATCTCGCGTCATTTAGCCCAACTCAAAGAAGCAGGTTTGTTGCTCTCTCGCCGCCAAGGTTTATGGATTTATTATCGTGTTAATACCGAGATCCCAGGTTGGGTAACAACGCTTATTCAAATAACGACCGATGGTGTCGCTACATCATCCCCTTATCAAGATGATTTAGACGCATTAAGTCATATGGCTGACAGACCTAATCAAGCGTGTTGCTAAAGGAACAAAAATGAAAATACGTATTGGAATAAATGGTTTTGGCCGGATGGGTAAGTTAGCTCTACAAGCCGGCTGGAATAGCGAAGAATTAGAATTTGTTCATATTAATGAAATTGTAGGTGATGCTACTTGCCATGCTCATTTATTAGAATTTGATTCAGTGCATGGTCGTTGGGGGGAAGATAAAGTTATCTCAAGTAACGAGCAATCTATCTCGATTGATCATCACACGATTAGTTTTAGCCAACATTCCTCACCTGCCAAAGTCAATTGGAAAGAGCTAGGTGTTGATTTAGTTTTGGAGTGTTCGGGCAAGTTTAAAACAGAAGAACAACTCCAAGCTTATTTTGATCAAGGCGTTAAAAAGGTCTTAGTATCTGCCCCCTGCCCTAGCCCTGCACTTAATCTTGTTTATGGTGTTAATCATGATCTTTATGATCCTAAAAAACATCATATTCTGACGGCAGCATCGTGCACGACTAATTGTCTCGCACCTATTGTTAAAGTGATGCATGAGTCACTCGGCATTAAACATGGTTCGATGACAACCATTCATAACATCACGAATACCCAAACGATTGTAGATAAAGGCCATAAGGACTTACGTCGTGCTCGTGCAGCAGGTCAATCTCTTATTCCAACAACAACCGGATCTGCCAAAGCTATTACCACGATATTTCCTGAATTAGAGGGTAAATTAAATGGTCTGGCCGTTCGTGTTCCTTTATTAAATGGTTCACTAACAGACTTCGTATTTGAGTCTAATAGCCCAACGACTGCTGAGGAAGTAAATACATTATTTAAAGCGGCATCTGAAGATTCATTAAAGAATGTATTAGGTTATGAAACACGGCCTTTAGTCTCTGCTGATTACACCAATGATCCTCGTTCTGGCATTATTGATGCGCCTTCAACAATGGTGATTAATGAGACTCAAGTAAAAGTGCTGGCATGGTATGACAATGAGTGGGGTTATGTTAATCGTATGATTGATATTGCTAATATGATTGCTCGGGCAATGTAATTAAAACAATGACAACACTGAATAGCCTACGAAACTATGCCGTTATTACAGGAGGCTATTGGGCTTTCACCCTAACTGATGGCGCTATTCGTATGCTGGTGGTGCTCTATTTCCACCAGCTAGGCTATACGCCACTTGCCATTGCCAGTTTATTTTTATTTTATGAATTCTTTGGCATTGTCACTAATCTAGTCGGCGGCTGGTTGGGTGCACGATTTGGCCTTAATACCACCATGCATGCTGGCATGTTATTACAAGTATTCGCCCTGCTGATGCTCACTGTGCCCACAGAATACCTCACTATTCTTTATGTGATGGTGGCCCAAGCTTTATCTGGCATCGCCAAAGATCTCAATAAGATGAGTGCCAAGGCCAGCGTTAAGCTGTTTATGCCCACCAGTACCGATCAAGCATCCTCATCAAAGCAACTGTTCAAATGGATTGCGATTTTAACTGGCTCAAAAAACACACTGAAAGGTGTGGGCTTTTTCCTAGGCGGCTTATTGCTGGCATTGTATGGCTTTCAAGGCGCACTTTATAGTTTGGCTGGCGGATTATTCTTAGTTTTCTTATTAACCCTATTCCTATTGCCTGATGATCTTGGTAAAACAAAATCCAAGGCCAAGTTCTCCCAATTATTTTCCAATGAACCCGTTATTAATTGGCTATCCGCAGCTCGTTTTTTCTTATTTGGTTCTCGTGATGTTTGGTTTGTAGTTGGATTACCTGTTTATTTAACCGCAACCTTAGGTTGGCAATATGAACAAGTAGGTGGTTTTTTTGCTTTGTGGATTATTGGCTATGGTGTTGTACAAGCATTCGCTCCTAAGCTCATTCAATGGCGAAAAAATAAACATGCACCTGATGGTCGTACCGCTCAAGTTTTAGCCTATAGCTTAATCTTATTGCCCATCACAATGGCACTCGCCCTTTATCAAGGGCTGCAAGCTAATGCCGTCATTATTATTGGTTTGAGTTTATTTGCCATTGTATTTGCCATCAATTCCGCTGTACATTCCTATCTTATCGTTGAATGGTCAGAGCATGACAACATCGCAATGAATGTTGGTTTTTATTATATGGCTAATGCGGGTGGCCGCTTAACAGGTACAGTGTTATCAGGTTTATTATTTCAATATTACGGGCTTTATGGTTGCCTCATAGCCTCTAGTCTATTGCTCTGCTGCACCGCATTGTTATCAAGCAAGCTTCCCTATCGTCAACATAATTAATCACTAGGAACCCCATATGGGCATCTTTGAACGCTACTTATCAGTTTGGGTTGGCATTAGTATTGTCACAGGCGTATTTCTGGGCAGTTTTTTTCCATCTTTTTTTAGCTTAGTTGCCCAATTAGAAGTTGCCCATGTCAACATAGTCATTGCCCTGTTTATTTGGTTAATGATTTATCCCATGATGGTGCAAGTTGATTTTCATGCTATTAAAGATGTTAGAAAACAACCTAAAGGCTTGATTTTAACGCTGATTATCAACTGGCTAATCAAGCCGTTTACCATGGCTTTATTGGGCTGGTTATTCTTCAAAATACTCTTTGTTGATTGGGTTGATCCTGCTACTGCCAATGAATATATTGCCGGCATGATTTTGCTGGGTGTTGCTCCATGTACTGCCATGGTCTTTGTTTGGAGTCAGATGACTAAAGGCGATCCCAATTACACCCTTGTTCAGGTCTCAATTAATGATGTCATCATGATCTTTGCCTTTGCACCACTCGCAGCATTTTTATTAGGTGTGAGTGATATTCATGTGCCTTGGCAAACATTACTTATCTCTGTGATCTTATATGTTGTTCTACCGCTTATTGCAGGAATTATGACTCGTAACACTATTGAGAAACGTGGTGATGGTAATAACCTTCAAGCCTTATTAAAAATCATAAAACCTTGGTCAATTATGGGGCTTCTGGCTACTGTTGTATTGCTTTTCGGTTTTCAAGCTGACGTTATTCTGCAGCAACCTGAAACCATTGTGCTCATCGCTATCCCCTTACTCATCCAAACCTATGGCATTTTTGCAATTGCCTACTTTGCCGCCAGACGGCTGAAACTTGCCCACAATATTGCTGCCCCTGCTTGCATGATTGGAGCCTCTAATTTCTTTGAATTAGCTGTTGCCGTTGCCATCTCACTCTTTGGCCTTCACTCGGGTGCCGCACTTGCCACTGTCGTCGGTGTATTGGTAGAGGTGCCCGTGATGTTATCGTTGGTTTATTTCGCTAATCGCACGTCACACTGGTTTAAATAACAGAACGATTCGTCAAGCTTGCTCACCTTTTATCTCTACTCCGCAGACTGTCATGATCACATTAAACCTATAAAAAACCCCCAGGTTCTTTTAACTTTAGGTGATATGGCTACTTTTAAACTTTGAAGTCTTTAACCAAATCATTCAGACCATTGGCAAATTGAGCTAAATTTCGGTTCGATTCTGAGCTCTGAGCTGCTGCATCAGAAGTATTCTCTGAAGCCACGTTAATACTGTCCACATTTCGGCTAATTTCTACAGACACTGCACCTTGTTCTTCCGCAGCTGTGGCAATCTGAGCACTCATTGAACTAATTCCATCAATAGCATCACTCACCATGTTTAATGCCTCTCCAGCAGACGAAGCTTGTGCAACAGCACTAGCTACATGATTCTGACTTTCAGTCATTGATGAAACGGCATGCTTAGAACCTTGTTGCAACTGATCGATCATTTTAGTAATTTCACCGGTTGCATCCTGCGTACGACTGGCTAAAGCCCTCACTTCGTCGGCAACAACAGCAAAACCACGACCTTGCTCTCCGGCCCTAGCCGCTTCAATAGCCGCATTCAGGGCTAATAAATTAGTCTGCTCTGCAATACCACTGATCACATCTAAAACACCTGAAATATCGATTGTTCGTTGTTCTAGATCTGTAATTGTGTTGCCCGTTTTTTCAATAACACCAGCCAAAGATTGAATTGTAGCAATTGTTCCTTGCATAGACTCTGTACCATTACTCACTTGGCGACTTGCTTCATTTGAATCCATAGAGGTCTTTGTCGTATTTTTAGCAATGTCATTTACTGTCAATGACATTTCATTCATTGCTGTTGCAAGGTGTGCAGTTTCTTCCTTCTGCTGCTTAATTGCACTACTCGTTTGTTCAGCAATGATTGATGTATTTCCCAAAGAGTCTGCTATTTGATTATTAGCATTTATCACATTACCTAATGTTGCCTGAAATCCTTTCAGCAAGCGATTAAATGCATGAGCAATTTCTGAAATCTCATCGCTCCCTTCATCTGCAACTCGTAGAGTCAAATTATTTGATTTATCAACATTAGCAATCGTTTTATCTAACTCTATAATAGGATTAACAATACTGCGAGAAACAATGATTGAAGTGAAGCCACCCACCAGCAAACCAACGAACAATAATAACCAAGAAATAGTGGTCGATGTCTCTATTTTTTGTTTCATCAAAACGGCATCATTGCCAAGCAGTTGAGCTTGATTATCAGCCATTGCCTTTAAAATGACTTTAATTTGAAAACCAATCGGTGCAGCTTTTGTTCCCAACCAATAGTTTGCTAAATTCCAGTCCTCTTTACCTCGTATTTCTAACATTTTTGGAGGAATTGGAGAAAATTTGATTCTAGCATTTTCAAACAGACTAAACGCTTTGGCTTGAGTAAAGCTCAATAGTGATTTATTTCGTTTCAAATCAGCAAAACGTCTCTCGTTTTTTGCCCATAAGGTATCAAAGTTCTTTTTATATTGTTCTTCACCAGATAGTAAATAACCTCGAATATTAGCCAGAGCCAAACCTAATGTTCCGCGAACATCAGCCATCATTCCGAGCAAGGCTTTTCGCTCTGCCGTTGCATCTAGCTGCGCTTCTAAATCAATCATCAAAGTAATTTGCTTAGACATAATTGTTGCTTGAGGAATAGCTTGGTCAAAAAGCATTTTTAAAGCGGGGGTGTTATCCACCGTTTGAGCTATATCTTCAATTTTTTGTTGTTCACTAGCAAAGTCTGCAAGCAAAGATTTTAATTCGGCCAAACGCGTTATATTTTCTGGGTTCGTCCAGTTAACAGACTTTTCTTCCAAGGTGGCTAGAGAATTATTGATCTCTGTCTCCCAAGCAAGAGCACGTTCATTCTTGAACTTATCTTTACCCAAAATCATCCAACCTCGTAAGGCTGCTAAGGCATGATTAACACCATTGAGAATACTGGCACTTGCCGCTGCAGTAGGCACGCGTAATTCAACTACTTTTTGAGATTGCTTTTGCAGACCTTTGATCTGCCAAACAGCATTCACAGAGGCTATTGCAATAATAATGATCAATATTGAAAAGCCAATCATTAATCGATTACCAATCTTAAGTGTTCTCATTTGAAACCCTTTTAAATGATCTTTCTTATTACAGAAGTATCAGTGATGCGGCAAAAACATTCTGTCTTTTCCACTTTATATTTCAGTGTATTTATTAAACTTCTCAACGATATCGCGCCAAACACCCTGTTTTCACAAGCTTTGAAAATTAGGAAACTCTAATATTGTGGCAGAAGCATACATCTTCTTATCGCTTAAAGATAATCTAGGCAATTACTGTTCCATCCTCTTAGGGCTTTTTGTTAAAACCTGACTTAGTAATTATCGTCGTTTCAATTGCTCTAAATCACGCACCGCACCTTTTGAAACCGACATTGTTAAAGCTGCATAAGCTTGTAATGTCAAACTCACTTCACGTTTACGATTAACAGGCAGCCAAGCTTGATCACCTTTTCTCCCTACTTTCTAGCAATTGTTCAAATTCCATTGCCGGTACAGGCTTAGAAAATAGATAACCTTGAATATAGTCACATCCAGCTTCAACGAGAAGTTGCAATTGTTGTTCCGTCTCAACACCTTCAGCAATGACCTTTAAACCTAACTTATGTGCCATAACAATAATGGCTTCAGACAGCACTAGATCATCTGATTCAGAGGTCAAGTTTCGGGTAAACATCTGATCAATTTTCAAATAATCAATATCAAACTTCTTAAGATATGAAAGTGCAGAATAGCCTGTACCAAAGTCATCTAAGGCAACCTGTATTCCTGCATGATGGAATTGTAAAATCTGATCGATGATATTAGAGTTACTTTCCAATAACAAACCCTCTGTTATCTCTATAACGATAGCTTGCCCAGGCACCCCCTGCTCCTCCAGAAATGCTAGCCAGTGATTATGGTTCTGTCCTGACAGGAATTGTATTGGTGACTTATTTAGACTGATTTGGAAATTCACATCATATTTTTCTATCCAGAGTTTAACTTGATTAGCCACTTGCTTAAATACCCAATCGCCTATTTCCACGATAAGCCCAGACTCTTCGGCAACTGGAATAAATTCAGCAGGACTAATCATTCCATTTGTTGGATGATTCCAGCGCAATAGGGCTTCTGCTTTACATATTTTACCTGTTTTACTATTTACAATGGGCTGATAATACAATTCCAACTGCTCTGTTTGCACCGCATTACGCAAATCAATTAGAAGTTGTTGATGTCTTTGTGCTTCTTCTTGCATGGCTTGAGTAAAATAGCTATAGCAATTACGCCCTTTTGCTTTTGCTTTATACATTGCTTGATCAGCCAATTTTAACATCGAGGCTACATCGGTAGAATCATCAGGATAAAGAGTAATTCCCACGCTGGCCGATATATATGCCTGATTATGTCCAAGTCTGTATGGCTTTCTTAAGGCATCAATTATTTTCTGGGTGATGCGCTCAATAATATGTACATCTCCAACCTCAGCTAAAATAACGGTAAATTCATCGCCTCCTATACGCGCCACCGTATCGGAATCTCGCACACATTTATTAATGCGTCGAGCCGTTTCAATAAGTAACATATCGCCGATATTATGACCAAATGAGTCATTAACCTCTTTAAACCGATCTAAATCAATAAATAATAGAGCTATAAGCGCACCAGTTCGCTGTGCCTTATTAATTTCAAACTGTAAATGTTCTTGAAATAAATGACGATTTGGTAGCTGAGTGAGCATATCAAAGTTAGCATGTTGCACTATTAATTCATCTGCTTTTTTCTTTTCGGTAACATCAGAAAACAATGCTATATGGTGATCGACTAGCCCATTAGCTCCTACGACGGTATTAATATTCAGATTCTCAGTATAAATGTCACCATTTTTTCGTTGATTGCAAACTTCACCTTCCCAATGACCCGTTGCATTGATTGCATCCCACATCTGTTGATAGAACATGTCGTCATTTTTTCCTGACGACAAAAACCGAGGGTTCACCCCTATCACTTCTTGCTCAGAGTAGCCCGTTATATCTGTAAAGGCAGGATTAATACTAATAATGTCATTATTCGCATTAGTCACAAATAACGCCTGACTACTATGTTGGTATATCAGTGATGCTAATTCACGCTCAGTAATATCCGAGTGTGTTCCTACCATCCGTAAAGCTATGCCATGCTCATCACGGCTTACCACCTTGCCACGACTTAACATCCAAGACCAACGTCCATTCTCAGTTATCACACGGTGTTTATTAATATAAAACTCTGTTTTACCATCAAGGTGAGCTTGTAAATCTTCTTCGACTCTATCTCTATCCGCAGGATGAATATTTGCTCGTTGTTTAGTACCTTTCTTTTTATCACCCAGGATATTCAATAAGGGGAATTCATCCTCAGAATGATAGGCAATATCCTGCTCTATATCCCAATCCCATACTCCCTCAGCTCCCCCTTCGAGAATAAATTGCCAACATTCCTCGCTGCGAGATAAAGCTTCTTCCGCTTGTATACGAAGGGTCTTTTCTCTCATCAATTCCAAAGTACGAGCTGAAAGACTGTCATACATACTGAGTACGGTATTGATAAGGATCTGCACCGAGCCACTCATCTCTTTGTTTGCACGAACCTTAGCTTGCTCTAATGAGTCACCTGACTCCATCGCCAGCACAGCCTTTGCCATGCGCTTGTCAGATTCCAGAATATGATATGCAAGCCACTGTGCCAAGAAAGAAATAATCTCTTGGATTACATCATCCAGAGGCTTGGTACTTTCTTGTTTTTTTAATGCTATAACTTTATCAATAAAAGATTCATGAGTATGCTCATGATTTTCCAGCCAGTCATCACCCTTGAAGTGAGCAGACCAGATCTGTTCTTCTGCCTTGAAATGATAATCAGCATAGTCTGCCAACTCATCAAAAACTTTATTTAGAATATCTTCATTAGAATTGTTTGCTAGATGGGCGGCTAATTTGTTTAAGATCTGAACCAGCTGTTTATGCTGCTCATCAATCAGTTCTATGCCTGTTTCGAAATTTTTATTCCAAGGGAATATTTCAAAAAAAGTTATCTCATGTTTGCCCAAAACGTAACCTCGTTTTCCCGGCCATCCATGACAAAGTTCCAATAAAAAACCCATAGCTTGTAAGTTACGGGCTTCTTATACTTAATTCAAACAAATAAAATGCTATCGGCGTTTTAATTGATCCAGATCACGTACTGCACCTTTTGAGGCTGATGTTGTTAAAGCGGCATAAGCTTGTAATGCCAAACTCACTTCACGTTCACGTCCAACAGGTGTCCAAGCATCATCACCTTTTGCTTCCATTGCTACTCGACGTTCAGCCAGTACATCATCTGATACATCAACTTTAATAATACGGTTTGGGATATCGATAACAATTGTGTCACCTTCTTCCACTAAACCGATGTTGCCGCCTTCAGCAGCTTCTGGTGAGGCATGACCAATTGACAGACCTGATGTACCACCTGAGAATCGACCATCTGTTAATAATGCACAGGCCTTACCTAAACCTTTTGATTTTAGATAGCTGGTTGGGTACAACATTTCTTGCATGCCCGGACCACCTTTAGGGCCTTCATAACGAATCAACACCACATCACCTTCAACAATTTGCTCGGTCAAAATAGCGGTTACGGCATGGTCTTGAGATTCAAAAATGCGAGCGGGGCCTGAAAATTCAAGATTTGAATCATCAACACCTGCTGTTTTAACAATACAGCCTTCTAGGGCAATATTACCGAATAACACGGCCAAACCACCATCTTGGCTATAAGCATGTTCGATATCACGAATACAGCCTTTCTCACGATCTACATCCAAACTTGGCCAGCGAGTTGCTTGGCTAAATGCTTCTTGTGTTGGAATACCAGCTGGGCCTGCTGAATAGCGTAGTTTGGCCGCATCGCTTCCTGTTCTAGCGATATCCCACTCTGCTAAGGCATCAGCCATCGTTGCACTATGAACAGTAGGTAAATCAGTGTGTAATAGGCCTCCTGCCGCTAATTCAGCCAAAATACTCACTACACCACCAGCACGATGAACATCTTCCATATGGTACTCAGGCGTTGCTGGTGCGACTTTACATAGGTTTGGTATTTTACGAGACATGCGATCGATGTCATCCATTGTAAAATCAACTGCACCTTCATGTGCTGCCGCAAGCAAATGTAATACTGTATTGGTTGAACCGCCCATGGCAATATCAAGCGCGGTCGCATTTTCAAAGGCAGCTTTGCTTGCAATTGTACGAGGTAAAGCTGATTCATCATCTTGTTCGTAATAACGTTTCGCTAAATCAACAATCGTTCGGCCTGCTTCTAAGAATAGTTCTTTACGATCAGCATGTGTAGCTAATAAAGAACCATTACCCGGAAGTGATAGACCTAAAGCTTCTGTTAGGCAGTTCATTGAGTTGGCAGTGAACATTCCTGAACATGAACCACAGGTAGGACATGCGCTTCTCTCAACTTGTGCCACATCTTCATCAGATACACTTTCATCTGCTGCTTGTACCATTGCATCAACCAGATCTAATTTAACATCTTTACCTGCTAATTTAGTCTTGCCAGCCTCCATTGGACCGCCAGATACAAATATCACTGGAATATTTAAACGCAATGCCGCCATCAACATGCCTGGGGTGATTTTGTCGCAATTTGAAATACACACTATCGCATCAGCACAATGAGCATTAACCATATACTCAACTGAGTCGGCAATAATGTCACGAGAAGGTAAGCTGTATAACATGCCGCCATGACCCATCGCGATGCCATCATCCACGGCAATCGTATTAAATTCTTTCGCAACACCGCCCGCTTTTTCAATTTCACGCGCAACTAATTGCCCCATGTCTTTTAAATGCACATGACCCGGAACAAATTGAGTGAATGAGTTGGCAATCGCAATAATTGGCTTACTAAAATCATCATCTTTCATGCCCGTAGCACGCCACAAGGCGCGTGCACCTGCCATATTACGACCAGCGGTAGATGTTCTTGAACGATATTCAGGCATGATAACTCTCCAAACTAATAGGTTTTGTTGTCTGCATTTGTATGCAAACGATAATATTTAATCTTCTAAATTTTACACTAAATTGCAAGACGGCTCTGACTAGGATAAAAAGAGCCTTATGAAAACAAAAAATGATGACCTTCTTTCAATGAATAACGCCACGACAACCAGTTGGTTTCGTGCTGCTGCACCTTATATTCATGCTCACCGAGGCTCAACCTTTGTGATTAGTTTTGACGGTGAAACAGTTGCATCGAGTAGCTTTGATAATTTAATTCATGATCTGGCATTATTAAACAGTTTAGGCATTCGCTTAGTATTAGTTTATGGCGCTAGGCCTCAGATAGAGCAGCAATGTCAGACACATAAGATTGCGGTGAATTATCATCAAGGTTTGCGTATTACTGATAATGCTAGCCTCAAAATTGCCAAGTCTGTTATCGGTAAATTACGCCTAGATATTGAAGCAAAACTATCCTTTAGTTTGCCTCATACTCCTATGGCCGATGCTCGTATTCGTTGCACTAGTGGTAATTTAGTAGCCGCGCAACCTGTCGGTATCAGAGATGGTATTGATCTAGGTCATACTGGTGAAGTTCGCCGTATTGATGCCCAAGGTATAGAACAGCAATTAGCACAAGGTAATATCGTTTTACTGCCACCTTTAGGCTATTCTCCAACAGGGGAAATATTTAATTTATCTGCCGAAGCGATTGCCACAGCAGCGGCTTCTGCCCTCACTGCTGATAAGTTAATTTTGATTGGGGATAGTCAAAGTTTAGCGCGCGAATTAACCGTTGATCAGGCATCAGAAATATTAAAGAGCTCATCAAATGAGCAACATCATTCGCTTAATGCCGCTGTCAAAGCCTGTAATGCTGGTGTGCAACGTGTGCACTTATTAGATCGCTCACTTGATGGTGCATTATTACAAGAGCTATTTAGTCGTGATGATGGTTCTGGTACGTTAGTCAGTTCAACCACGTTCGAGACTACTCGCCAAGCAACAATTGAAGATGTTGGTGGCATATTGAAGCTTATCCAACCATTAGAGAACGAAGGTACCTTGGTGAAACGGTCGCGTGAGCATTTAGAAGTGGAAGTTGATCATTTTACTGTGATGGAGCGTGACGGCTCTGTTGTTGCCTGTGCCGCCCTTTATCCCTATCCAGAGAATCAAGTCGGAGAACTGGCTTGTCTTGCTGTCTCCGAAGATTATCAGGATTCAGGGCGTGGTGAACATCTGTTGTCTATTATTGAGCAACAGGCAGTTTCAAAAGGCTTAACAAGTTTATGTGTTTTAACCACTCAAACAGCCCACTGGTTCTTGGAGCATGGTTTCAAATCAGCTGAAACCAATGAGTTGCCAATTGAGAAACAAAGTCTTTATAACTATCAGCGTAATGCCAAAGTATTTAGAAAGAGTCTACTTAAATAACGTGGGCTAAACTCTGTCAGACCTAATGCGCTATCTTTTTCTCTGGCTATCAACGCGTTTTTTATATTCTGGAAATAATATAGGTGCTAATTCATGTAGCGCTTTTTCATATACACGACGTTTAAAAAACACAATTTCTTTCGCAGGCATCCAATAATCTACCCAACGCCAATCATCAAACTCGGGTTTTTCATATTGATCTAAGCGCACATTGTGTTCTTCGGCAGTCAGTCGCAATAAAAACCAGCGCTGTTTTTGGCCAATGCAAAGTGGTTTATTACCAAAGCGTAAATAGCGTTTTGGTAAGCGGTAACGCAGCCAATCTCTTGTCATGCCTAATACTTCAACATGCTCTGGACCTAAACCCACTTCCTCCATCAGTTCACGATAAACCGCTTCTTCTGCCGTTTCATCAGGCTTAATACCGCCTTGTGGAAACTGCCAAGAGTCATGTTGTGCTCGTTGCGCCCAAAGCACTTGATTATCGTTATTGCAGAGAATAATCCCTACGTTTGGTCTGAAACCATCTTTATCTATCACAACCTTGTCTCTTGTTACTGCTCAACTTAAAAGTCTCGCTAGTAACAGCATAATTTTTCAATACAGACTAGATTAGAGAAAGCACTCGCGGTATGCAAACCAATTTGATTACAATACCCCTTATTACTCCTTCTTTCTTTGATATATATGAAGTTAACAATATGGCTCTAGCAATCTTTGATTTAGATAACACACTCCTTGGCGGTGATAGCGATTATTTATGGGGTGAATTCTTAGTTGAAAAGAATATTGTTGATGCCAAATCTTATCAACGCACTAATCAAGATTTTTATGACCAATACCTTGCTGGTACCATGGATATTTTTGAATTCTCTGCTTTTCAATTCAAACCACTGGCAGATAACACTATTAACGATCTAATGCAGTGGCGTAAGCAATATTTAGCAGAGAAAATTGATCCCATCATGTTGCCGGCTGCTCGCGAGCTCATAGCTAAACATCGTCAGCAAGGTGACACCCTACTTATCATCACCGCGACTAATCAGTTTATTACAGCTCCAATTGCAGAATCTTTAGATATTCCACACTTAATTGCTACTGAAGCTGAAATGATTGATGGCGTTTATACCGGTAAAGTTGCAGGAACGCCCTCATATCAACAAGGTAAAGTTATACGCTTGGAAAAATGGCTAAAAGAACACAAACTAACTCTTGAAGGCAGTTATTTTTATAGTGACTCACATAATGATTTACCACTATTACAACTGGTTGAGCATCCTGTAGCAGTTGATGCCGACCCTAAACTACAAGCAGTTGCCGAACAACAAGGCTGGAAAATTATCAGTTTGCGTTAAACAAAGCTTTGTACAATTTATGAGTCACAGCTGAATTATGTAAAGATCTCCATAAATTGGTACAATTCCTCGTTTAAAATTAAGATCAGGCCATATTATGGAATGGGAAGTTGTTATTGGGTTAGAGATTCACGCCCAGCTCGCCGCCAAAACTAAAATTTTCTCTAGCGCATCGACTGCCTATGGTGCAGAGCCTAATACTCAGGCATGTGCTGTTGATTTAGGTTTACCTGGCGTTTTACCGGTTCTTAACCAACAAGCCGTCAAAATGGCGATTAAATTTGGTTTAGCAATTGATGCCGATCTTCCCCCTCGCTCTGTTTTCGCGCGTAAGAACTACTTCTACCCAGATTTACCCAAGGGTTACCAAATAAGTCAGTTTGAATTGCCAATAGTGGGCCAAGGAAAAATTTCAATTGAACTAGAAGATGGTTCTGAAAAGATAATTGGGATTACTCGTGCACATCTAGAAGAAGATGCGGGTAAGTCTATGCATGGCGATTTCCAAGGTCAAACTGGGGTCGATTTAAACCGTGCTGGTACACCACTCTTAGAAATCGTTTCTGACCCAGATATGAGCAGCGCGAAAGAAGCAGTTGCTTATATGAAGAAAATGCATTCTCTCGTGCAATATCTTGAGATTTGTGACGGTAATATGCAGGAAGGTTCTTTCCGCTGTGACTCTAATGTTTCTGTTCGTCCTAAAGGTCAAAAAGAATTAGGTACACGTGCTGAATTGAAAAATATTAACTCGTTCCGCAATGTTGAACGTGCGATCAATATAGAAATTGAACGCCAAATCGAGTTAATTGAAGATGGCGGCACAGTTGTTCAAGAAACACGTCTATATGATGCTGATAAAAATGAAACGCGTTCAATGCGTAGCAAAGAAGAAGCAAACGATTATCGTTATTTCCCAGATCCTGACTTATTACCTGTTGTTCTCGATCCAGAAATGATTGAGACAATCCGAGCAACATTACCTGAGCTACCCAATGCAAAACGCGATCGTTTTGTTGCAGATATGAGTTTATCTATTTATGACGCATCCGTATTAACAAGTAGCCGAGAGCTAGCTAATTATTTTGAAGCAGTTTTAAAGGCCTCTGATAATAAAGATGCAAAACTCTGTGCCAACTGGGTTATTACTCAATTATTAGGCGCTTTGAATAAAGCAGGGTTAGATATTACTACATCGCCAATAAGTGCATCACAGCTAGGTGGTTTATTGGTACGCATCAGTGACAATACAATTTCTGGAAAAATTGCTAAACAAATCTTTGATGTTTTATGGGCTGGCGAAGGCGATGATGCTGACAGTATTATCGAAGATAAAGGCTTAAAACAAGTGACTGACTCTGGTGCAATTGAAGCCATTGTCGATGAGGTTATTGCTAATAATGCAGATCAAGCTGAACAATACAGAAGTGGTAAAGAGCAACTATTAGGCTTCTTTGTTGGCCAAGTTATGAAAGCCTCAAGAGGTAAAGCTAATCCAGCTCAAGTAAATGAAATACTAAAGGCTAAGCTCACAGGCTAAAACCTTAAAACACTTGGCATAAAAAAAGGCTGCATTCATTAATATGAATACAGCCTTTTTTATTTATTCTGAATCTAGTAATTAACTACCAGAAATCATTGCATTCACTTTAGCTGATAGCAATCCAAATACTGCACCAACAATAATTGATAATGAAACAACTAAAACAGGGTTAGAGAAGTCCATTGCTAATGTGTTACCAGCTGCAGATAAATCAGCACCGGCATGAATAGCATATGCTGCTGTTGCTGCGTAACCATAAACTGCTGATGGAATAACAGAGAAAGCTGGAATTGTTGCACCCATTACTAATAAAAATACAGTTAGACCAACCCAAACAGCTGCATTAACAGCTAGTGAAGTACCTTCACCTAAGCCTACTTTAGTAATCAAAGCAAAAGCAACACCCGCAAGTACTGAACCAAAAACACTACAAACAATCGTATTTTTTAATGCTGCGCTATCGGCACCATTATGGAAATACTGTCCCCAACCAATAAAGATTGCCCAAATTGTAACCATTCCTGCTAATGGACTAAGTGCTAGCCATGTAGCTACTGCACCTAAACCACCAATACTTAATGCTAATGAAAACATAATTCTCTCTCTCTATTATCTTACGAAAAATATTAGCCCTTAATAAAATGTCCGACGCTCGTAGCATTCTTATTTTTTATCACTTTATTAAAAGTACAAATATTAAGATCGGACACCCCGACCCCGAAGAACAATAAAACATACTTTTATTTAACTTTCAATCACTATAAAGTTATTAACCACAAATTAGATCTTGAATAGTACTCATTAAAATACAAATCTCTTGTCTATAAGACTTTTCTCAGGCCACATTTTTTTCACCCTGCATTAGTAAACGCTAATATCTAATAGTAACCACTTGCAAGCTATTAATTATTTCCCTCCTCTTTTGAATCATAAACCTTGTGCCTTTTCTCCTTTCTGGAGATTTTCTCGCTCTATTTCTCTAGTTGTTCTTCCCTTCTTACAATAAAGTGATGTACTATCGGTTTGATCAAATTCAATGGATGATATAGAAATATTGCTAAGGTATCGCTTTAGAAATGTTTCACTCAAATTAGGCATTATAAAGATATGAAGTTTACGCAAGAACACCTCCCAGAAAAAATGGCTATAGGAAAATTGCCGTCTCAATCACCTTTGCCGGAAGCAAACTGGGTTCTGGTTTTTGGTTCTGTAAAACGCTTTAAAGAGCGAGGGTTTGCAAAAACGCTGCAAAAACGTTACCCCTCAGCCCAAATCATTGGCTGCACAACCTCTGGTGAAATTACAGACGGCGGTGTTCATGATGAAAGCGTACATATCACAGCAATGCTTTGGGAGCGCAGCACCCTTAAATTTATAGTCAAACCTATTAATAGTATGGCCCAGTCTCATGCCTTAGGTGCTCTCGTTGCATCAGATCTTATTCAAGATGATCTAAAAGGTGTCTTTGTATTAAGTGATGGTTTGAATGTAAATGGTTCGGAGCTTGTAGAAGGAATTCAAGAGGTTCTGCCAAACATTCCTATCACGGGTGGTTTAGCAGGTGACAATGCTAACTTTTCTCAAACATACCTGCTCAATAATGATCAAGTTAATGACAGAGTTGTTATTGCCGTTGGTATTTATGGTGAAAATGCCGTTGTAACAAGTGGTGCTCTAGGCGGCTGGAAACCTTATGGTCCGCCACGTAAAATTACTCGATCAGTAAAAAATATTGTCTACGAACTGGATAACAAGCCCGCACTGCCTTTATACAAAATGTATATCGGCTACTATGCCAATGCACTACCAGCATCAGGACTAAACTTCCCCTTTGCCATCATGTCTGAAGATAAAAGTATTACAGTTATTCGTACTCTTTTAGCTGTTGATGAAAAGGATAATAGCCTGACATTTGCCGGTAATGTTAATCAGGGCTCAACTGTACGCTTCCTCAAATCAGATCATGATATGTTGGTCAACGGTGCAAGTGATGCTGCTCGTCAGATTCTTGATAAAGACATTAACCTTAACGATAAAGCCCTTGCTATATGCGTTAGCTGTGTTGGGCGAAAACTCGTTATGGAAGAGCAGGTCTCTGATGAAGTATTTGCTGTACAACGATTACTTGGCGTGCAAACAGGGGTAACTGGTTTTTATTCTAACGGTGAAATTTGTTCCGGCGAAGATGATGGTCACAGCTTATTGCACAACCAAACAATGACTATCGCTTATTTAAGCGAGCATATGAACTAGAATTTTAATTTTTCAGAAAACTTGAAGGGCAGGATCAATATTATTGATTCTGCCCTTCTTCGTTATAAGCGCTTAATCAGCCAATTCTCGGGCCGCAGCCAATAAGGCTAAACGAGCAATAACTCCATAAGCATAAAACCGGTTTGGCTCTGCATCAGGAACATCTAATTTATCAGGTGTATTACATGGTTGTACAAATGCTAATGGCTCGAAATGCATTCCAGGTGCATTGAGGTTTTCATTAACACCTCGACCTGTATGTACTCTATAAAAACCGCCCACCACAAAGTGGTCCATCATATAAACAACAGGTTCGGCCACGGCCGAATCATCCCCTATCGTTTCAAATGTATAAACACCTTCTTGAACTAAGACATTATCAACCACTAAACCTTCTTTTGCTGAAGACATTTTAGTCCGTTGTTTGCGATTTAAACTTGCAATTTCATCGGCATGTTTCACCATCATAATACCCATTCCATAGGTGCCAGAATCAGCCTTAACAACAACAAATGGTTCTTTATCAATGCCATATTCGTCATATTTACTCTGAATCGAACTCAGCATGTTTTCAACATTCTTGGCCAAACACTCACCGCCATTACGTTCCATAAAATTCACCTCTCCACACTGCAAAGAAAGCGGAGAAATAAGCCAAGGATCTATTTTAATTTGTTGAGCGAGTTCTTTAGCCACATCATGATAATGTGTAAAATGATCCGATTTTTTACGATCTGACCAGCCTGCTGATAAAGGAGGAATGAGCTGCTGTTCTAAGCCTTCGAGAATCTCAGGACGCCCGCCAGACAAATCATTGTTTAGTAAGACTAAACATGGAGAGAAGTCGCCTAGTGAAACCCTGTCTCCATCGCGTATTACCGGCTCTAATTTACACGTTTTTCCTGACGGCAACTCAACGTCCAAAGGCTCCGTTATGTCATCGCGTAAACTGCCGATCCTTGCTTCAAGACCTGCTTGTTCAAAAACCTGCCGCAAGGTTTCTATACTTTCTAAGTAAAATAAATTTCGAGTATGATTCTCAGCAATAATTAAAGCTCGACGTGCTCGTGGGCAAGCTCGCTCAATCCCTGCTTGCACAGCGTGGATACATAAAGGCATAAAGGCAGGATTAAGATTATTAAATCCGGCAGGAAATAAATTTGTATCCACTGGCGCCAGTTTAAATCCTGCGTTACGTAAATCTACAGAAGCATAGAATGGCGCAGGCGTTAGTAACCACTGCTCTCTAAACCAAGCCTCTACTTCGGTCTGATGTGTTAGCAAATGCTCTTCTAACTGCAAGATAGGGCCGTTTAAGGCCGTCGTTAAATGTGGAACACCAGAAATCATAATATTGTTAACCTTAATCAACAGCTGAAATAACTGCATTGTAAACAGGGATAAAACTTAAAATCCAATCAAAATAACTAAGCCTCTATCTTTAGCTCTCATTGTCTTATGTTACAACAAGAACAAGCAAGAACTAAGTTTTATCAAGTTGTGACTAGCCTGTTGGCGAAAAATGGTATATCTTCTTATTGTGATATTTTTATCGATTATTTTTGATTTATAGGGATTATTGTTAGCGTGAGTGATAAGAAAACTGAATTTTCAGGTCTAAAGGTCATGGTGATTGACGATAGTAAGACTATCCGTCGGACAGCAGAGAGCCTATTAAAAAAAGCTGGCTGTGAAGTTCTCATTGCTGAAAATGGTTTTGAAGCTCTCCCTGTCATCAGTGCCAATCATCCAGACATCATCTTTATCGATATTATGATGCCCCGCTTAGATGGCTACCAAACTTGTTCTCTCATTAAAAATAATGCTGTTTTTAAAAACACTCCAGTAATCATGTTATCAAGCAAGGATGGTCTTTTTGACCGCGCTAAAGGACGAGTTGTTGGTGCTGAGCAATATCTTACAAAACCATTTTCTCGAGATGACCTTCTCAATGCAATCCGCACTCACCTGCTGAACAAATAAAACCAAGGACGATTAACGGATGGCTCTAATTCTTATCGCTGATGATTCACCAACAGAAATTTATGTACTTAAAAAGATCTTGGAAAAACATGAGCACCAAATAATCACAGCTGAAGATGGTGAACAGGCAGTTGAAGTTACTCATAAAGAAAAGCCTGATCTAATTCTAATGGATGTTGTGATGCCAAAGCTTAATGGCTTTCAAGCAACACGTCGGTTAAGTAAAGACCCCGCGACACAACACATCCCTATCATCATTGTTTCTTCTAAGAATCAAGAAACAGATAAGTTATGGGGAATGAGACAAGGTGCCAAAGGCTATATTGGTAAACCTGTCACAGAAGAACAACTTATTTCAGAAATTAATATATTGCTAGAGGCTGTAGCATGAGTGCCGTTAGCTCACCGAGTGAAATGCTTGCTCTACTTCAGGATATCCAACAACGTAGCCAACAAAGTGCTGCAGCATTATCTCAACAAGACAATTTACATGGTACTTGGACTGCTATTGGTTTTCGTATCGCAGAAGAACATTTCCTTGTTCCTTTAAGTGAAACACGAGAAGTATTTACTGTCCCATCACAAATCACTACTGTACCGAAGTCACAACCTTGGGTTTATGGTATCGCTAATTTACGTGGTGAATTATTACCCCTATTTGACCTTAAATATTTTTTATACGGCATACCAACAAAAGTAAATAAACGTAGTCGTATCGTTGTAAACAACCACCCAGAACTATATTCAGGACTGCTTTTGGATGAAGTGTTTGGTTTAAAACATTTTCAAGAAGAACCTGAGTACCATGAAGACCTATCTGATAGCGATATCTCAGCTTATATAACAGGTAGCATCGCTCAAAAGGATATGCATTGGAATGTATTTAGTTTTAATAAGCTTGCTACTGACTTCCGTTTTTTAAATGCTGCCGCGTAATATTTTGATTTTAGGAAAATCACTATGAACTCAACAAGTAAACTTTTTTTCTCATCTTTGGCTTCAAAAAATAATTTACCTATTTTATTTTTTACCGTCATATTTTCTCTCGTGACCATTGCTGGTATCGGATTACTTGCAACGGGTCAATTTGAGCTAGTGTGGAGTGACCCCCTTGTTTTCTCTGGAGGAATAGCTGCCAGTTTTATTATTACAATTATCTTGGCAATGAGGTTAGCTTATGCACCTCTTGCAACACTCAACAATTCACTAGAGACGATGGAAGTTCAAAACCGCCATAATCAGGATGCAATTTTACAATTACTTGATGAAATGGGTGATCTTGCCGATGGAGATCTTACCGTAACAGCGACCGTTACTGAGGATATTACCGGAGCGATTGCTGACTCGGTCAACTATACCATTGACGCCTTACGTGACTTGGTTGAAAACATTAACTCGACAACCGTTCATGTATCCTCTGCAGCGCAAGAAACACAAGCAACAGCGATACATTTAACCGATGCCAGTGAACATCAAACTCAACAGATTACAGAGGTAAGTACTGCCATCAGTGAAATGGCGGGATCGATTGAACAAGTATCCCAAAATGCTAGCCAATCATCTGACGTTGCCCAGCAGTCTGTACAGCTTGCTTCTCAAGGCTCCGATGCCGTAAAAAATGCCATCACAGGTATGGATACCATCCGAGAACATATCCAGGAAACTTCAAAACGTATTAAACGATTGGGAGAAAGTTCTCAAGAAATCGGGGATATCGTTGAATTGATCAATGATATCGCGGAGCAAACAAACATCCTATCCCTAAATGCTGCTATTCAAGCAACCATGGCCGGTGAGGCGGGGCGAGGCTTTGCCGTTGTTGCCGATGAGGTACAACGACTAGCTGAACGTTCTAGTAACGCAACAAAGCAGATTGATGCTCTGGTAAGAACCATTCAAAGTGACACCAATGAAGCGATCAGCTCAATGGAGAAAAGTACTTCAGGGGTAGTATTAGGGGCTCAACTATCTCAAGATGCAGGTACCGCACTTGAGCAAATTGAGGCCGTATCTCATCAATTAGCCGACTTAATCAATAACATCTCTGATGCGGCAAAACAACAAGCTCAGGCAGCGATTGGTACATCTGATAGCATGAACGTTATCCAAGAAATTGCCATGCAAACATCTACGGGTACAAATGAAAGTGCGGCTTCTATCGGGCGATTGTTAGATTTAACAGATGAGCTACGTAAATCTATTTCTGGCTTTACTTTACCATCATAAAGAACAGGTATTTAAAGATGTTTCTTTTCATTCTTAATAGCTTCTTTACTGTTCTGGAGTAATACATGGCACGGACAACCAGCGGCAACTATGATGCACTTGCCTGGGTACAGGATGAAGTTCAACAGTCTCTTGCAGATGCTCTACAAGCGCTTACTCGTTATGTGGATGAGTCTGAAGATAGCCCATCACTAGAGTCTTGTATTATGCAGCTCCACCAAGTGAGTGGAACAGTCGAAATGTTAAACCTCACTGGTGCGCACTTATTAGCACAAGAGATGTTAACTTCGGCGATCACGCTTCGTGATCAACAAAATAATCATCAAGCAGAAATTCAAGACAATCTGTTAAAAGGATTATTACTATTACCTAATTATTTGCAATTGATTGGTATAGATCTACAAGACCATCCTTTACGTCTAATCACAACTATTAATGAATTACGCCTTAGTCGAGGCGATGATGAAATTAAGCCAAGTAGCCTATTTAAACCTACTCTATCGATACATCTTCCTAGCTTTATTGCACCAAATGCAACTAAACCTAGTATTAATATTTCACTTAAAAAAGTGAGCCATATTTTTCAAATTTCATTACTCGAGTGGTTTAAAAGTGACAATCAAATAGCACTTCGTAGAATAGGTGATATTTTCCATTACTTACGACTTTCTAGCACAGAAGAGCGTTCAGTCATTCTTTGGTGGTCAGCTGAAGGTGTCATTGAGGCATTACTAGATGAGGGGCTTGTTAATAATTCTGAAATCAAACTCAAAATAGGTCAACTTAATCAGCCTATAAAAGTGTTCACTCACGATAATGAGGTGCAACTTCAAGCCGCCTTCCCAACAAAATTAGTACAAGAATTATTATTCCTCGTCGCTCAGAGCAAGAGTAGTGGCAAACATTCTTTCTTATTGAAAAATACATTTGCAATAGACTTTTTCGACACTGCTCAACATCAAAGAATCTATAACTTTAGTGGCAGTGCACTAAAAGATGCTCATACTGAGTTGCTCAGTCAGTTACAAGAAGTAAAAGAATATGTTGATCAATATGATCGTCATGCTGAGAACTCCTTAGACTCGATCCAGCAGCTTCCTGCACAATTAACAAGCATCGCTAATACCTTAGAGATTTTAGCGGAGAAAGCTTCTGCAGAATTACTGCAAGAACAAGCAGAAAGCTTTATTTTCCTTACTAAACAACACGAATCACCTGATAACGAGCGAATGATGTCGCTTGCCAATGATTTGATTCAAATCGAGACTCAGCTACAGAAAAATTCTAATCTTGACTCAAGTCAATCTATTGAAAATAATCAACTTCAGAATACAGTGATTGCAGAGTGCCAAAACGATCTGAACAACATAAAAGAATCTTTAAGCGTTCTATCCAGTAATTCAGGTAATTCATCTAGTATTTTGACAGATGCTGCAAGTCAATTAGAGCGTATCGCTGGCACGTTAGTGATGGTTAACCAAAACCAAGTTGCTAGCCTATTTGAAAATACTGCACGCCAAATAACTCAACTACTTGAAGATAACGCGACTATTTCTGAACAAGAATTAAACTGGTTTGCTGATACTATCGCTTTCGCCGACCTATACATGGATAATATTCGTCAGGGAGGCACACAACAAACTCAATTACTCGTTGATGGTCAAAGTACACTTCTAAACTTTAATCAACTTGCACCTTTAGATACTGTTGATATTGTGCTCGATGAAGATGACTTGACGATACAAGAGTTAATGTCTGCCAACGAGGTAAACGTAAATATTCAGACAGAAACAGGTGTTGAGAAATATATTAATCAGCAAGCTCAACAAGCAGTCGAAATTCCACAAGAAACAAGTGTTGATCGCTATATAAATAACCTAATAGAATCAACTGTCGAAGCAGAAACAGGTGTTGAGAAATATATTAATCAACAAGCTCAACAAGCAGCCGAAATCCCACAAGAAACAAGTGTTGATCGCTATATAAACAACCTAATAGAATCAACTGTCGAAGCAGAAACAGGTGTTGAGAAATATATTAATCAGCAAGCTCAACAAGCAGTCGAAATTCCACAAGAGACAAGTGTTGATCGCTATATAAATAACCTAACAGAGTCGACTGCAGCAGAAAGTTTAGAAAGCATGGCTTCTTTTGCTGATGATATTGATCCTGAAATTGCAGAAATATTTATTGAAGAAGCAAATGAGGTCTTAGCTGAACTAGAACATCTTATTCCTAACTGGGAATTACAGCATGACACTGACACTTTAGAAGTAATCCGTCGCCATTTCCATACACTTAAAGGTAGTGGAAATATGGCTGGGGCAACAATTATTGGTGAGTTATCATGGGCTGTTGAAAACCTTTTGAATAAAAGCATTGATGGGTTTGCGCCGCTTTCAGCAGAAACTGATCGACTCGTATCAGAAAGCTATCAACTTCTTCCTAAGTTATTATCTGCCTTTATGCATGGCGATCTTACTAAATCAGAACAGATCGATTCGCTCATAAATACTGCAAATGCACTACTAGAAACAGAAACAGAAACAGAAACAGAAACAGAAACAGAAACAGAAACAGAAACAGAAACAGAAACAGAAACAGAAACAGAAACAGAAATTAGCTTATCTGAAGATGATGAGTTACAACAAATATTTAATCAGGAAGCGGTTCAACATATAGCAACCTTCAAACAAGCTCTTGAACAAGCGAGTATTCCTTATAGTTTAAATAAAGAACTACTTCGAGCTGCGCATTCACTTAAAGGCTGTGCCAATATTGCTCAAGTCATACCAGTGGCGGCTGTTGCGACACAACTTGATCAATCATTACGGATCATCTACGAAAATAATCAATCTCTCGATGAGCAACAACTGTCATTATTATCAGACACAATAGATGGCCTCGATCGCTTCGTCACACATTTAAAAACTACCAATTCTGATGAACCTGATATTCTGCCTTTATTAGATAATTTAACTCAAATAGCCGCTAGTAATCAGAAACAAGAAGCTGAAGAAGAGAAGTTAATTGATCCAGAGTTTTTAGTTGTCTATCTAGAGGAAACGGATGAGCTATTAAGTCAATACACTCAACAATTAAAGCAGCGACAAACGCATCCTGAAGATACAGAAGTCCAAGATGCCATTAAAAATACTCTTTCAACACTCACAGAAAGTGCGTTACATGCTAATCGTCCTGTCCTTGCTGAATTGTACCAATTGCTTAACCAATTAACGCAACAGCAAGACATCAATAATGAAGAGTTAATCACATCGCTTGAACATGGTTATGAAGAAATTAACAATCAAATTGAGAGTTTGATTCAAAATAAACCACCAGCAGATATTAATGACTTCAAATTACAGGTTGAAGCACTTATCAATCGCTTACAGGAAGAGCTTATTCCTGAAATAGAAGAAATTGTTTCCCCTAAAGCCCCAACAGAGTTGTTTTCAATTCCAACTGAAGATCCTGAACTGCTGGAAGCCTTTACTGAAGAATTTTCTGAATTACTTGAATCTAGTAATAGTGCGATAGCTGACTGGCAAAATGACCACCATGATTCACAAGCTGCGATGCAGTTACAACGTGTCCTCCATACTATAAAAGGTAGTGCGCGCTTAACTAATCTTCGTCCAATAGCGGATCTTACTCATCATACTGAGTCATTAGTATTCTTAATTGCTGATAAAAAACAAGATCCTGATGATAGCTTTTTCACTCTTTTGCAACGCTCTCAAGATCGTCTATCTGAGATGCAAGAATTACTTGTTCGTAGAGAAAGCATCCCTTTTGCACATGATCTACTAACAGAACTCGCAGAGTTTACAGGCCAATCGGTAGCAAAACCTCTCGTACAAACACCTGATTCTGATCAAAACAGTCCAGATTCAGTACAGGATAAGGATACAGCTGCATCATCTGCTGGAGGAGAGCAAATCAGGGTTCGTGCTGACTTGCTTGATTTCCTTACCAACTTTACCGGTGAGGTTAACATCTCTCGTGACCGTGTTGGTCAGCAGAACTCTGCCATTAAACAACAATTAGTTGAGATGGAATCAACGGTTAGTCGACTACATGATCAATTGCGTAACTTAGAAATAGAAACTGAAACACAGATATTGTTCCGTTACGAAGATGAATCTCATGATAAAAGTTCTGATTTTGATCCACTAGAATTTGACCGTTTCTCAATGATTCAACAGCTATCACGAAGCTTAACCGAAAGTGTGAGTGATATGAGTGAGATCACACACTCAATTGATAATTTGGTTCGTGATTCTGATGCTATCTTGCTACAACAGTCTCGTCTTAGTGCCGATCTAGAACAAGGCTTGATGAATACCCGTTTATTACCGTTTACCGGTTTAGTTCCTCGTTTCGAACGTATCATTCGGCAAGTGAACTCAGAACTAGGTAAACATGCGGTATTAACGGTACATGGTGCCGATCGCGAATTAGATAGAACTATTCTGGATCGAATTGTTGCTCCACTAGAACATATCATCCGAAATGCGATTGCTCATGGTATAGAATCTCCTGAAACTCGTGCTGAGCACGGGAAAAATGAAGTTGGTCAGCTTTCATTAAGCATCTCTCGTGAAGGTTCTGAGATCCTGCTTTCTTTATCCGATGATGGACAAGGTATTAATGTCGACAAAGTGCGTCAAAAAGCACTTGAACAAGATCTGATAAATCCTGACAACATGCCTTCTGATGAAGAATTAATACAATTCATACTAAGCTCTGGCTTTAGTACTGCTGACAATGTTTCTCAGCTGTCTGGTCGAGGCGTAGGAATGGATGTCGTTAGTAATGAAATTAGAGCACTGAAAGGACGTCTTTCTATTCAGTCAGTTGCTGGTGAAGGTACAACCTTTAATATTCGCGTACCACTTACTTTATCAATCATGCAATCTCTAATGGTAAGTAGTCATGATGAGCAATTTGCCATTCCTCTCACTTCCGTTCATGCGGGTGCTCGAATAACCGTTAAAGAAATTCAAGATCTATTGAATCAAGATGGTGAAGCTAAGTATGAGTTCAATGGTGAGTATTACCGTTTTATACCTTTAGCAAACCTACTCGAAAAGCCATTATCATTACCTGACGATCCTAAATTACAGTTACCTGTCTTGTTATTTAGGTATGGTGATATGCAAATTGCTTTACTCGTAGACTCGATAAATAGTAATCGTGAAATTGTTCTTAAATCGATGGGGGAACAGTTAAGTCATATTAACTCTGTCACTGGTGCAACTATTCTTGGTGATGGTCAGGTAGTCTTCATTCTTGATATTCCAGCACTTGTTAATTCAACTGATTTAGATTCAAGTGATGACAGTATCATCGATGAATTAACAACGCCTATAGAAACGCTTGATAGAACCCCTATTGCTATGGTTGTTGATGATTCAATTACAATGCGTAAAGTATCTGGAAACCTATTGAAACGTCATGGCTTCGACGTTATTACTGCTCGAGATGGTATTGATGCGGTAGCTCAATTAAACGACCAAGTACCAGATATTATTCTACTTGACGTTGAAATGCCTCGAATGGATGGTTTTGAGTTCGCAACCTTGATCCGCAATACAGAAGAATATAAAAATCTGCCAATCATTATGATCACTTCTCGTACCGGTGATAAACATCGCGACCGTGCAAAAAATATTGGTGTAAATGCTTATTTAGGTAAGCCTTATCAAGAGCTAGAACTTGTAGGAACAATGCAAGATCTACTTGGTAACCACTATCCTCATGCGAAGAAATAAACTAGGACATCCTCATGGCTGACAACTCTTCTGACTTTATTCCTTGCATGTTAATTCCTCTACAGCAGCACTATTTATTGTTACCTAATTCAACAATTGCTGAAGTTATTCCGATGCCCCGTATGAGTACTGTTGCTGACAAACCTGATTATTGGGTCGGACAATGTGCATGGCATTCTTTGCAACTGTCCGTTATAGATCTAGAAACCCTTGTAGAAAATGAGCCCTATGATATATCGGATGCCAATAAATTATGTGTACTCCACGGTATAAATAGCAGTGCAGATATTAATGTTTATGCTTTACCTTGTTATGGTGTTCCTCAATTAATCCACCTTAATGAATCAGCATTAAAACTAGCACAAGGCACAGATGCTTCTGGCTTCCTACATTATCAAATTCAAATCGGTAATAAAATGGCCTATATTCCGAATTTGGATAAAGTCGAAGCAACACTTAGTCAACAACAGTAGTCATAATTCAACTCTAAATTAGTTCAATGTATAATAAGAAAGCTATGTTATTTTTTAGATTAGTCTTATTAGGCTGCTTATATTATTTACTTCCTACCAGTAGTTTTGCTGCAAATAACACGCAGCTGAACAAACAGCGTACCGTTTTTCAACAAGCTCAAAAAGCCTTACAAACTAATCAAATCAGCTTGTTTAAAAAACTCAATACGCAACTCAAAGATTATCCATTACAGCCTTATTTAAATTATTTATATTTACGACATAAGCTTAATCACGCAAATAGTCAGACCATAGCAAGCTTCATTAACAATCACCAAGGTACTTTTTACGCAGATAGGCTACATAGCCGTTGGTTAAACCGACTTGCACGTGATAAAGACTGGTCTTTATTTTTAACTCACTACAAAGACTCTACATCAGCTTCTCGACAATGCCAGCGCTTACAAGCCCTTGTTGCAACGGGGAAAAGCCAGCAAGCATTAGCTGAAGTCCACCCTCTTTGGTTAGTTCCAAGGTCACAGGATAAAGCCTGTGACCCCATTTTTAAACTTTGGCAAACTCAAGGAGAGCTGACTGATGAGCTCCGTTTGCAGCGTATTTTCCTCGCCCTACGCGATAATCAGTTTAGTCGAGCCAAATATCTGGCCAAATCACTGACTAACCCGGCTGAAGCAATTGAACTAACCGCACTATGGAAAAAGGCCCATAACTCACCGCTTACTGTCCTAAAACAGTTACCCAGCAACACAGCAATTCCCCTTTCCCAAGATAATGCACTTAACCGAGAAATTATTCAGCATGCACTACAACGACTTGCTCGGAAATCTACAGATAAAGCATTTGAGGCATGGCAACGTATTCAGCCTACCTATCGTTTTAGTGAACAAGATAAACTCACTATTCAACGTTATATTGCTAACCGTGCTGCGTTAAGTCGTGAAGACCGTAGTTTAGAGTTTTTTGCTGATATTCCTGCTGAACCATGGCGTGTACGTTCTGCATTATGGCAACAAGATTGGCAAGCAGTAGAAGATGCCATTCTAGATCTTAATAGCAATGAGCAACAATCCAATCGCTGGCAATATTGGTTGGCTAGAAGTCAGGCCCAATTAGGTAAACAACAGCGAGCTAATGACTTGTATCAAAGCTTATTGATGGATCGTGATTTCTACAGCTTTCTCGCAGCCGATCAATTACAACAGCCTTATCAAATGAATCACAACCCCATCAAATTTACTGCAAGTGAACTGGATAGTTTTTCGCAACGTCCCGCTGTCATACGGCTAAAAGAATTCTACGCTTTAAATATGAACCTTGAGGCTCGCAGGCAAGCTTATGCATTAAAAGTAAGGTTATCAACGCATGAATTACAACTTCTAGCCACAATAACCCATCAATGGGGCTGGCATAACCAAACCATTGCTTTGCTTGGCAAAGCAAAATATTGGGATGCCTTAGATCTACGTTTTCCCATTGTCTATGATAATGCCATACTCAAAGCAGGCAAAAAAAATGGACTCGATCCTTCTTGGCTGTTTGGGATTGCCCGTCAAGAAAGTGCATTTAACCCAAATGCTCGATCACATGTGGGTGCGACAGGGTTAATGCAACTCATGCCAAAAACAGGAAAATTAATTGCTCGCCTGATTAATCAACCTCTAAAAAGAACATCTGAGCTATTAAATCCAGATAGAAATATCCAACTGGGTAGTGCTTATTTGCGTCGCATGTATGATCAAAATCAACATAACCCTGTCTTGGCCACAGCATCCTATAATGCGGGCCCCCACAGAATAAAACGCTGGCTTCCGAGACAAAATCTCCCTGCTGATATATGGATTGAAAATATCCCTTATTCTGAAACTCGTCACTACACTCAAAGTGTTCTTAGTTATGCCACTATTTTTGATTACCAACGTAAACAGGCAATTACTCCTTTAGCTGACCGAATGCCTGCGGTACAAGCAAAAAAACCGTAAACTATCTCCATACCCAAACTACTTGAAGATGTAGGTTTCAGCAAAAGAAGAAGCCTCATTGTGCTAGACATAAAGCCGCTAAATTAGTCATTCTAATTTAAGGTTTTATAACGACGAAAAATGAGGCTTATCCTATTGCCCTGCGGGACCTTATCACGAACACCATCGCCGCGTTATAATGCTTGATAAGGACTAGTCATTGTCTGTACATTACGCCTTGCTATGGTGTTCGTGATAAACTCTGAAGCCTGCATCTTCAAGTAGTTTGGGTATATGAATACATATTTAGTTGGCGGCTCAGTCCGCGATCAATTACTCGGCTCGCCCATTAAAGATAAAGATTGGGTCGTTGTTGGTAGCACCCCTGAAGAAATGATAGCTAAAGGCTATCAGCCTGTAGGCAAAGATTTTCCCGTTTTCTTACATCCTAAAACACATGAAGAATATGCACTTGCCCGCACCGAACGAAAAACAGCGCCAGGTTATCGAGGTTTTGTGGTTCACGCCGAACCAGACATTACACTAGAACAAGATCTTGCTCGTCGTGATCTAACAATTAATGCGATTGCTCAAGCTGATGATGGATCTTTGATCGATCCCTTCAATGGCCAACAAGATCTCAAAGACAAAGTGCTCCGTCACGTCTCTCCTGCATTTACTGAAGATCCTGTCCGTGTTTTACGTATTGCCCGCTTTGCTGCTCGCTTTGACTTCACGATTGCTGATGAAACTAAGCGCCTTATCCAACAAATGGTTGCTGCAAAAGAACTTGATCATTTAGTTTCTGAACGTGTATGGCAAGAGCTGGTAAAAGCGCTGGCAACTGACAAGCCTTCATTGTTTTTTATGGCATTACGAGGTACCGGTGCACTCGCCAGTATTTTCCCAGAAATTGACCGCCTATTTGGTGTACCACAAGTACCCAAGTGGCATCCTGAAATAGATACGGGCATTCATGTCATGATGGTGCTCGATCAAGCTGCAAAACTAAGCGATGAAATCACCGTGCGTTTCGCGGCACTTTGTCACGATCTTGGCAAAGGCACGACCCCAGCAGATGTATTGCCACAGCATATTGGCCATGAAGCTAGAAGTGTCGAGCTAACAGCAAGCCTATGTCAACGATTACGTGTGCCCAAAGATATACAATCATTGGCACTAAAGGTAGCGGAGTATCACACTCATGTACATTTACTCTTTGAGCTGCGCCCTGCCACTATTTTAAAAGTCATTGAATCACTGGATGCTTTTCGTCGTCCAGAACGATTTGAGCAATTCATGCTTGCCGGAGAAGCAGATTTTCGAGGCCGCCCCGGTTATGAAAAATTAGCTATGCCAGAAAAAAAGGCCTTTAAATGCTGCTTTTTAGCTGCCAAAGCTATAACTGCTAAGCCATTTGTTGAGGCAGGTTTACAAGGCCCAGCTATTAATGAAGCATTACGTAAGCAACGTATTCAATCTATTAAACAAGTAATGGATGACATTAAACAATCATAATTACGTTCTAGTGATCACAGATTACACTACATAACGTATAATCAACTTTTTAAATCGACCCCATATAGGACACTCGCTATGAGCAGCACTATTTCTGCTAACTGGACCAGCGTTAATGCCGCATGTCAGCCTTTAGTTGATAGCCTTATTGATGATGCACAAGCACTTCAACTTGAAATTAGCACATTAAGCAATGGTACCCGCATCGTTGATGCTGGAATTAACTGTGTTGGAGGCCTAGAAGCCGGTCGCTTAATTGGTGAAATTTGCATGGGTGGTTTAGGTACAGCCACTTTAGGTACAAATAGTGGTTTTGATAACTGGCCATGGTCGGTTAATGTTCACGCCAAAACACCTGTTTTAAGCTGCTTAGGCAGCCAATATGCCGGTTGGAGCTTGTCTCATGAAAAATTCTTTGCTCTAGGCTCAGGCCCTGGCCGTGCACTTGCAGGAAAAGAAGAAGTCTTAAAAGAGTTTAGCTATAAGGATGAAGCGACAACTACTACTATCGTATTAGAGGTTGATTCATTCCCACCTCTTGAAGTGGCTGAAAAAGTAGCTAAAGACTGTGGCATTAAAGCAGAAGATTTAACTTTCATTTTAACACCAACATCAAGTCTAGCCGGTGTTATGCAGATTGCTATTCGTGTGCTTGAAGTTGCAATGCATAAAGCCCATACATTACATTTCCCGATGGATAAAATTATTGATGGCTTCGGTGTGACTCCTGTTGCACCTCCCGGTGGTGACTTTATAACAGGTATGGGCCGCACTAATGATGCGATTCTATATGGTGGCATGGTTCACTTATTTGTTAAATCGACTGATGAAGAAGCACAAGAGCTCGCTGAGAAATTACCAAGTAATACCTCTTCAGACTACGGTCGTCCATTTGGTGAAGTATTCAAAGCATATGATTATGACTTCTTCAAAGTTGATCCAATGTTATTCAGCCCAGCAAAAGTAATTGTCACTAACGCAAACTCTGGCAAAAGCTTCACTGCAGGCGAATTGAACCCTGAGTTATTAACGACTTCATTTGGTTTATAAAACTTAATCCCCTGGGCTAGTAACATCTGATACTAGCCCAGATATTTAATCCCAATATTCAATGTCTTCACCAAAAATTGTCATCTTCAATGATACTCATGGCTGGCATAGCGAACAGTTAGTTGAGGCATTAAAAGCTCTCGGCATCACCGCTATTCTGACCGATCTTGCAGACTGCGCTATCGATCTAGGTAATCCAACTGGATTACATATTCCAGGTTTTGAAAGCACACTACCTGATGCAGCCATGGTTCGCGGCATCGCTCCAGGAAGTCTTGAACAAATTACGCTAAGGATGGATGTTTTACATACCTTAGCTGAATTGAATATCCCCGTATTTAATCCTGCAACAGCAATCGAACACACTGTAGATAAAGCACGAACTTCATTGCGACTTCATCTAGCGGGCCTCAATACACCAAAGACATGGTCTACTGAAAACAGGTCCATCGCTCGGAAAATTGCCATGCAACAATTTGAAAAAGGTTTAACACTAGTCATCAAACCTTTATTTGGCTGTATGGGCAAGGGCATTGAAAAGATTAGCAATACAAGTCAATTTGATGCCATTCAAGCTGTCGGTGATGCCTTTTATATACAGGAATACATTGAGCCTTTTGAACCCGAACATTGGCAAGACTGGCGACTAATGGTGATTGATGGCCAAGTCACAGCAGCAATGTCACGACGTTCTCAGCACTGGATCACTAACTTTGCACAAGGCGCTGAATGTTTTGCAACAACCATCACCACAGAGATGGAGCAACTCGCAATCAAAGCAACTCAAGCTGTACAGGCAGATTATGCTGGTGTTGATCTTATTCGTAATCAAGATGGAAGCTACACCGTGTTAGAAGTAAATAGTGTTCCCGCATGGAAAGGATTATTCCAAGCAACAGGAATCAATGCTGCTACTCACTTAGCACAAGCTTTAGCTCGTCGCATAAGCTCATCAAGCTCAAATAGCTACGATAATGCTCAGTACTAAAACAATCCAAGAATGCATTGTTTGGGCATGTGAACAGGAAGTCTCCGCCCCGAAACCTGGCAATGTTAACCTCCTCAGCGATGGGCATAATATGCAAGTCGCTGATTTTATTAAAAGTGCTCACGCTATTGCACCAGCCTTAACAATTAAAAACACATCGGTAGGCCAGCGTATTTTAAAGGCTATTCAAGCAACACAAGACGTTGTGAACTGTAATACAAACTTAGGCATCGTCTTATTATTTGCTCCATTATGTGCAGCTATTGAACAATGTGACGATTTTGCAAGCTTGCCAGAGCAGTTAGCCACAACTTTAAATGAGCTGAGCATCAAAGATGCTGAACTTTGCTATCAAGCAATCCGTTTGGCTCATGCTGGTGGTCTAGGGAACGTAGCAAATCAGGATATCAATGACACACCTACGGTTACTCTTTTACAGGCAATGGATGCTGCAAAAGCGCGTGATTCTATCGCCGCCCAATACCTTAATAACTACCATGATATTTTCCATCTCGGCCTGCAAAAGTTGACAGATTCTATTAATTGTGGGGAAAGTGTTGAATGGGCTACTACTTTCGCGTATCTTTATCTCTTATCAACTATCCCAGATACCTTGATAGGTAGAAAACAAGGGCGAGAAACAGCTCAAACAGTGACTAATCAAGCGAAAGACTTTATAAATAAAGCCAATAAAATCAATAGATTAAAAAACTACTCGGCTGAACTTGACCTCTGGGATAAAGAATTAAAGAAGAATGCCATTAACCCTGGTACAAGCGCTGACTTGACCGCAACGACGTTACTGTTGCACGCTTTTCAGCAGGCATTCTCCTCAAACCGAATTTCAGTATGATGCTGCTATTTATAGCAACATATACTGAGCAGGATATACGTTCCTTGAATTACGTATACACTCATCTTAGATATAAGGTGAGATAAAAATGGGCCTTTTTAATAATATTTTTGGAACAGGAATAAACAACATGCCAGTTATCGATCGCGTACTTGTAGGTGAATCTTTAGTCATTGAAGATGGTGACTTAGACAACGTATCTCACATTGACTTACTTATGGGCCCACGTGGCTCAGCAGCAGAAGATGCTTTCTGCCGCACTATGACAGACCAGAAACAAGGTGTTAATGGTCTTCTAGCTGTAGTTGCACCTAACCTTATGGTTAAGCCAGCAACAGTTATGTTCAACAAAGTTACAATCAAAAACATGAAGCAAGCAGTTCAAATGTTTGGCCCTGCACAACGTGGTGTTGCAATGGCTGTTGCTGAATGTGTTGAAGATGGCACTATTCCTATGGCTGAAGCTGATGATTGCTTTATCTGTGTTGGTGTTTTCATCTCTCCAACTGCTGATAGTGACCAGAAGATCCAAGACTGGAACTACCGTGCAACTAAAGAATCAATCAAACGTGCTGTTGCTCGTGAGCCAAAAGCGGCTGACGTTGTAGCACAATACAAAGCTAGTGAGCATCCTTTCGCTGCAAGCTAAGCTTTAGTATTACAAAAAAGCTTAATTAGTACGCCGTTCTCTCGCAAGGGGGAACGGCGTTTCTATTTGTGGCCATTTTAAATACTATCTACGACCTTCTTATTTATTCTGCCATTGTGCAATGCGCTGGCAACAAGTACCCGCTTTATTCCCCGTTGCTGCAAAGCCATTAAGTCCTGCTCAGCTCTCACGCCACCAGCGGCAATAATGCTGCAATTGGACTTATTATTTAAGTCTGCTAACAGTTCTAAATCTGGTCCTGATTCAGCCCCAATACAATCTAAGTTCATGGCAATGATTTGTTCTGGCCATAAATCTGGTGTATTCAACAGCTGTTCCTCACCGAGGAAATCACCCCGTTTGAAGTCTAAAGACAAAATGCTCTTTTTATGTACTTCTGCATCAGCCAGCCAATCACTTTCAAGCAAGGTCTCACTACCAATAACAGGAAATATATTCTCATTTGTCATTAAACTTTGCCAGCTAAGCTTATCTGTCACTCCCGCATCTAGGTAGAGATTAATATGGGAATAAGCTCGTGATAATGCAGAATATAAGGCGTTGTTTCTTTTCCCGTTCATGATTGCATCTAGATCAGCAATATAGATTGTCGAGAAAGGCATAAAAGCCAACAAATCCTTAATGACTTCAATAGGATCATGACTCGTAGTTAAAATCGATTCTAATGGTCGATACTCTGCTCGCTTACCTCCACGAGCATGCACAACCTTTCCCCCCATTACATCGATGACAGGTATAATTTCCACCCTACTCCTCGGTATTCTTAGTTAACAATTAATGAAACTATTTATTTACGAACATATCACTAGTGGTGCTCTCATTGATGAACCACTACCTGCAAGCCTCGCTCGTGAAGGTAATGATATGTTAACGGCTATTGTGCAGGATCTAGCTCAATTATCAAATATTGAACTGATTATTTTGCGAGATGCTCGTCTTGAACCGCTGGAAAATATACTCAATCACACTGCACATCAACTTTACATCATTGATAGTGCAAACTCTTTCCAAACCACCTATCTTAAAGCCATCAATAATGCCGATATGGTTTTACCTATCGCACCAGAAACTGATGGCGTTTTGAACCGGGTCCAACAACAGATTCTCAATAGTAATGGTCAATTATTAGCTAGTGATGCTGATGCAATCCGAATATGTAGTGATAAAGTTCAATGTCACAAACAATTACAAGGCTATGGCATTCATTCTCCGACAACCATTAGAGCGAGTGAATGGTCATTAAAACAATTTAATTCTTCAACAGGATTTATTATCAAACCTCAAGATGGTGCGGGCTGTATTGATACTTATTTTATGACTGATAGCCTCTCTTTAAAATCATGGCTTGAATCTAATCCTGATGAGTTAAACAATATGATTATTCAGCCTTATATTGATGGTTTAGCCATTAGTCTCAGTATATTATCTGACTCTAATGACACCCGAGTGCTTGCCATCAATCAGCAGAAAATTAAATTCACTGATGGTAAACTCTCTTTCATTGGTAATATCGTTAATGGCGTTGATGAAGATGATTTAACGCACTCCCAAGCTACTGAGATTGCCTCAAAGGTACATCATGCAATTTCAGGCTTATGGGGATTTATTGGTATTGATCTTATCCTGCACAAAAAGGATATTTTTGTTATTGATATCAATCCAAGATTAACAACCTCATATATAGGCTTAAGACAATCATTAAATCACAATCCAGCCCAACTACTGTTTACAATGATGGAACACGGCGTATCCGCATTACCCGAGCCATTACAACGACAAGCTATTGAGGTTAACGTATGACATCTTTGATTAGTGGCTGGGATATCGGTGGAGCCCATGTAAAAGTAGCTCGTTGCGACCAAGATGGTCAGCTACTGCAAGTCATTCAAGTACCTTGCCCTTTATGGCGAGGTATTGACCAATTAGAGCGGGCTATTGAAGCTGTTTTATCTCAACTTCATAATCAAGATGATCTTCATGCCATCACCATGACTGGAGAGCTTGTTGATATCTTTACTAACCGCCAAGCAGGCGTCGCGGGGATATTAACCTGTCTAGAAAACTACATTACCCCTGAAAACATTCTAGTTTATGCTGCCGAAAAAGCGTGGTTAACACCTGATAATGCTAAACAACATTGGCAATCTATTGCCTCGCGTAATTGGCAAGCAAGTGCAACACTGGTCGCAACATCGGTAACTAATGGACTCTTTGTCGATATTGGCAGCACCACATGCGATATCATCCCTTTAATTGATAATGTTGCAGTACCTACCGAATTCGATGACTTTGGCCGTCAAACTAGCCGTGAGTTGCTTTATACGGGTGCAATTAGAACTCCACTCATTGCTATTAGCCAGCAAGCCCCTTTTAATGGCAGATTAATGAGTCTTGCCGCCGAAGTATTTGCCACCAGTGGTGATGTTTGGTGTTTATTAGAAGAATTGGACCCTGACACTATCCAAGATGATAGCGCCGATGGTCAGCCATGGGACAGTAAATCCTGTGCCAGCCGAATTGCACGCTTACTAGGTACAGATGCACTAGAGGCTGAGCAACAACAATGGAGTCAATTAGCTCAATGGTTTGCCGAACAGCAATGCCATCAAATCACTGAAGCAATATTACATGTTCTCTCTGCTCACGCTAAACTCTCCGTCAATGCGCCGCTTATCGGTGCTGGTGTAGGTCGGTTTATTGTTAAACATTGTGCTCGACGCCTTAATCGACCTTACCTAGATTTCCATGAGGTTATTTCATCATCTGATGTTCATGCATCAGATCATGCACCGGCTGTTGCAGTTGCCCTTCTAGCAAAGCAGAAGTTGCCGTAAAATAGTCAATATGAGTCAAATAATCTTACCATCTCTTTGTGCCGAGCTGCCCTATCATGCTGATAGTGGCTTTTATTTCGATGTAATTAGACAACAATCTTGGCCTATCTTTTTAGATAGTGCTAATGGAACATCTAGTGGTTCCCGCTATGATATTCAAGCGGCAGATCCTTTTATTACCTTAACAACTACGAGTGAAAATACGCTTATAACTCGCTATGATGGTGAACCAGAGCTTTCAAGTGAGGACCCCTTTCACTTATTGCAATCCATCCTAAAAAGCTATCAGCCTCATCAAAAGTCAGACTTACCTTTTTGTGGTGGTGCTTTAGGTTATTTTGCTTATGACTTAGGCCGCAGACTTGAAATCATCCCTCATCAGGCTCAGGATGCCGAACATATTCCTGATATGCTTATTGGCATATATGATTGGGCCATAGTCACCGATCATCAACTGCAAAAATGTTGGCTTGCCAGTTATGGCCTTATTCCTGAAACACACTCTAAATGGAATGATCTTGTCACTCAATTTTCAGGTATTACTCAAGCCACACAAGTAGAAAAATTTAATGTTGTTGGAGAATTAGAGAGCAATTTAGATCGTCAACAATATCAATCTGCTTTTGACAAAATTCAGCATTACATCCATGAAGGTGACTGCTATCAGGTCAATTTAGCCAAACGCTTTGAGGTCCAAGCAGAAGGAGAGCCTTGGTTTGCCTATCAACTACTTCGCAAACAGAATCCAGCACCTTTCTCAGCTTACTTCTCTACACCAAATGTGACAGTACTCAGTTCATCTCCAGAACGCTTACTTAAGGTTGCAGATAAACAGGTTGAAACCAAACCTATTAAAGGTACGCGACCTAGAGACTTACAAGATTCACAACGCGATCAAATGCTTGCTGAAGAGCTACAAACCAGTTTGAAAGATCGCGCAGAAAACTTAATGATTGTTGATTTATTACGGAATGATTTAGGTAAAGTCTGCGAATCAGGCTCGATTAAAGTGCCCAAACCTTTTGCATTAGAATCTTTTGCAACTGTACATCACTTGGTCAGTACCATCACTGGCACCCTAGCAACAAAACAAAATGCGGTGTCGCTATTACGCGCGTGCTTCCCTGGTGGCTCAATTACTGGCGCGCCGAAACTACGGGCGATGGAAATTATTGAAGAGCTTGAACCGCATCGTCGTGGTCTCTATTGTGGCAGTATTGCTTATATCGGATTTGATGGAAAAATGGATAGCAACATTACTATTCGCACATTAATTTATAGTGATAATCGATTACGTTTCTGGGCTGGAGGGGGTATTGTTGCTGACTCTAATGCTGATGAAGAATATCAAGAAGTTAATGACAAGGCTGCTGCAATGCTAAACCTACTAGAACAACTAAAATGATTGTTGTTAAAATGGGTGGCAGTTTATATAACACACCAGAACTCCATCATTGGTTAAAAGTTCTAGCAGCTTATTCAGCACGCCAATCTGTTGTAATTGTTCCCGGCGGTGGTCCTTTTGCTGACCAAGTGCGTGCAGCCCAAAAAGTCTATCATTTTGATGATGAGACAGCTCATCATATGGCTATAGTCGCAATGAAACAATTCGGTTTATTACTTTCGGCACTTTCTCCTAATAGCCAAATAATCACCGGCAAGGATATTCCTAATAGCCCTTTTTCTATCTACTTAGCTGATGATGAACTTTTATCGGAAGCTTCATTATTAAAAAGCTGGGACATTAGTTCTGATAGCATCGCTTTGTGGCTTGCTAATATACTCAATGCCGAAAAATTATTACTTATTAAACGAGTGGCAGTTAAAACAAACTCAATTAGTGAGCTTACAGAAAATGACATTATTGATAAGGGTTTTGCCGATCTATTTTCTCAATCAACAGTTAATACTAATATTATCCATTATCAGGCTTACGCTCGCTTACTTGACTACACTTCAAAGACAGGCAATAAATTAAGTTTACAACTACCATGAGCCAACAACTTTCTTCAATCATAGATTCATTTCAGATGCTCATCAATAGCACTCAGAATCAAACTACAGAATTAATAGATGCGCTTATTGCTGAAGGCAGTGCCCATCACGGCTCATCATGGGCTAGTCATATGACGCCTACTATTAATCAGCCAGCACTATTAGGACAGCTATTAGCAGGACACCATAATGGTAACCTACTTTCTGCAGAACTCTATCCACAACTTGCAGCCATCGAAAAACGACTGATTAACTGGTTTTGTCAGCTTTTTGGACAACAATATGGGCATTTCACCCATGGCAGTAGTTACGCCAATCTAGAAGCTCTCTGGCAGGCAAGAGACCGAGGAAATAAGCTTTCTAGTACCGTCTATGGCTCAGAGGCTGCACACTATTCCATCATCAAAGCATGTCAGATTCTAGGCTTGGAATTTCAGGCCATTGCCACCAATGAACAAGGTCAGATTGATACCGATAAACTGTATCAGGCATGCCAGCAACAAGCTCCTGTCGCAATCGTTGCAACGGCGGGTACAACGGCATCAGGTGCTATCGATCCGGTGTCAACATGTATTAATATTGCTGCTGAGTTTAATAGTTGGTGTCATATAGATGCTGCTTGGGGTGGTGCATTAATTCTACTGCCTGAGCAACAATATTTACTCGGGACTGGAAAGGCTGACTCTCTCTGCTTTGATCCTCATAAAGCATTAGGTCAGCCTAGACCTTGTAGTATATTGCTCTATCAACAGCCTTTAACTTTAATGACTGATATTGAAGTCGATTATTTAGCTTGCCCACCTAAAAAAACCTTAGCGGGCTCCTATGGTGGAGAGTTATTTCTACCACTATGGTTTAGCTTATTAGATGGTAGTGAAACACTACTGATGCAACTTAAACATAGATTAGAGCAAGCAGAAGAATTCTATCTCGGACTCAAGCAAAAAACAGACTGGCAACTTTTTCATTCACCAAGCGGAATTGTCTGCTTTAAACCTTCGAAAGATCTCAGTCTAGCAACATTAGAAGAGAAAGGAATCTTGTCACACTCAAAAATAAATGGTGATCATGTTTGGCGAGTCGTATTTGCCAGTGAGACGATATTGGCAAAAGCATTATTTATTGAGCTTGAACCCTATTTTTAATCTGTTTCTGTACGCTATCAAAACGTCGCAACCATGAAGGCAAGGTATTAAGAGGCTCGGGCCAGTTACTGCTTGCCTGCAGTGCGATTTGTTTGCTGTCATAGACGCCATAGACTAAGGCGTACCAAACTCGCCCGTTTCGCTCACTTTCAAATTCAGCAAGTTCACCAGACAACTCATACTTTTCAATAAACTCAATAACTTCAGTATGATCCCATGAGCCCATTAATTGAAAAGTATAATCACTACCTTGTTGCGCCATAATCCAATCTTGCTGGTGGGTGGGTTGTAAGCTATTTGGCATAGGCACTTCAGGTGACACGTGAACAGCCTCTTCATTTATCTCAATACTCTGCAGTTCAATAGTGCTATGTTCGAGATTTTCTTCAGCAACTGAAAGCTCAGAAACTAATGTTACCAATTCATCTCGCTCAGCTTGATCCGAACTTGTCACATTATCTTCTCCGACGATAACTGTCGTGAGAGGTTCTTCTTCGACATTAAAATCTTGTTCAACCACATCCATTTGATCTTTATCTTGTACAAATAAGGCATTAATTTTGTCTTGGAAAACTAATAATAAAATAAAAGACAGTACTAAAAGTAAAACTCCAAACCAGCGAAATAAGGATGCAAAATTAATTGCAGATTTTGATGTTGATTTTATTCCCAATAATTTTTGATGAGCCAATTGATTTACAGCTGCAGGGCAGCCTAATGTTTGCCTGTATATTTGCTTTAACTCTTTTGAACTAAAGGGTAGCTCACCTTTAAATCCGGCAGTCTCAAGTCGCTGCATTAAATAAGCATCTAATTCATGTTCAGTTAGACTTGGTAAATCAACACGTTGTAATCGCCCATGGATATTATCTAACTCCGGCATAACGCGCTTTGCCGTAAAGATAGCTTGCAACAAAAATTCATCATCATCTTGCCAAGACAGCCAATCGATCAATATTGCTAAATTATCAGCTGAAATGATATCGATATTATCTACTAATAGTAACGGGCGAATATTTAGTTTTTGCAGACGCCTTAATCTATCCTTGAGCAAACCTTCATGCTCACCTTTACCATTAGCATCAATATTATCAACGCCAAAGGTTCGTAGGCATTGCTCAATAAGTGTTGATGAATTTAGCGAAGCTTGAGCATCTATTCTGCAGATGCGTAGATCATCTCCCCCACCCTGTTGTAGTTGCGTCAACAAAGTACTTTTTCCCACGCCTTGTTCCGCAATCAACAAGCCGACTTTATCGCTAGAACGAGCTAGATGAAATAATAAATTAAGTCTCTGCTCAATCTGTTCACCGTTAAAAAATGAACGTAGTTCAACAGTAGTGCTAAAAGGCGCCGAATGTAATGCTAAGCGCGAAATATAGCTAGGTTCTGCAGATGAGTTTGAGAGATTACTCACGCCAAGTGGCTATGACTGAAAAACAGCCAAAGTTTCCATTAATTTATCTGCAGAATAGTCATCACTCATTACTGCCTGCCCTATTCCTCTTAATAAAACTAATCGAATATGACCATCTTGTACTTTTTTATCAACAGACATCAATGACATAAACTGATCAGATGTCATTCCGGCAGGAGCCAAAACAGGTAAACCTGCTGCAACTAATAATTTTTTGATTCGCTCAACATCATTCGAACTGATCCAGCCCATTCGCTGAGATAAATCTGCTGCCATCAGCATGCCCACAGCCACCCCCTCGCCATGTAAGAAATTACCATAGCCCATACCTGTCTCTATAGCATGGCCAAAAGTATGTCCTAGATTGAGTAAAGCTCGTACACCCTGCTCTAACTCATCTTGAGCAACAACATCAGCCTTATCCTGGCATGAACGTTCGATGGCTTCAGCCAAGGTTGCTGGATCTCGTTGACGTAATCCTAATATGTTTACTTCTAACCAATTGAAGAACTCAGGATCATTAATCAAACCATATTTAACCACTTCGGCTAAACCTGAAGAAAGCTGATTATCTTCTAGCGTATTTAATGTTCTTGTATCTGCAATTACACATTGAGGTTGATAGAAAGCCCCAATCATATTTTTACCTAAAACGTGATTAACCGCAGTCTTTCCTCCTACCGATGAATCAACTTGAGATAGAAGTGTTGTAGGGATTTGTATGAATGGCACACCACGTTGATAACACGAAGCAGCAAAGCCGGTCATATCACCAATCACACCGCCACCTAAAGCAATCAATGTGACACGACGTGAGAAACGTGATTTTAATAAAGAATCAAAAATCTGATTCATTACTTCTAGCGTTTTAAATTCTTCACCATCAGGTAATATCACAGATTCACAACGAAAGTCTGTCAATGAATCCAAAACTTGTTGCAAATATAATGGTGCAATAGTGCTATTACTTACTACTAATACTTCACTACCTTTAATATGCTGAGTCAGTAGCTCTGGTTCAGACAATAAGTCTTCACCAATATATATTGGGTAACTACGGTCGCCTAGCGATACCTGTAGAGTTTTCATCATTCGTTTATTGTCCTACGTTTTCTAATTGTCTAATCACTTCTGATACCGCATGTTGAATCGACTGGTCCCCTGTTCGCAATTCAATATCTGCTACATTTTGATATAAGGGGTCACGCACTGCTAATAAGTCAATAATTTGTTTTTTAGGATCATCTGTTTGCAAAAGTGGTCTAGATTTATCTTTTGAAGTTCGGCGAAATAATTGTTCAGCTGACGCGGATAAATAAACGACATTACCTCGAGACCGTAATACACGGCGGTTATCATCAGATAGAACTGCACCGCCGCCTGTAGCCAAAACGATATCTTTTAGCTGCGTGAGATCATCAATAACTTTTTGTTCTCGAGCACGGAAACCAGCCTCACCTTCCATTTCAAAAATCCATGAAATGGATACACCCGTTCGCTTCTCAATTTCTTTATCACTATCAAAAAAATCGCGCCCTAAGGCTTTAGCCAACTGTCTTCCGACTGTTGATTTTCCGGCCCCCATTGGGCCAACTAAAAAGATATTACCACTCACCACGTTTTATGTATTCCTAAGTTTTTATATTACAAAAAAGCCGAATCATTAAGACTCGGCTTTTCAGTGTTCTTCAAATTTTAAAGTTTAGAATTTAAGGCTATCTTTAATAATTTTTGGTGTAATAAAGACTAGTAGCTCACGCTTAGTGTCTTCATTAGTGTTAGTTTTAAACAGGAAGCCAACATAAGGTAAGTCTCCGAAGAAAGGTACACGTCTTGAAGACTTCGTTTTCCTTTGTTCATATATACCACCCAATACAACCGTTTCACCATTATCCACTAATACTTGTGTTTTCACACTACGCGTATCAATACTTGGCACACCTAAGAAGATTGCTCCAACCTCATCTTTATTAACTTCTAAATCCATGACAATTCGATCGTCTGGCGTTATTTGCGGTGTTACATCTAGCTTCAATACAGCCTTTTTAAAGGATACTGAAGTCGCACCACTTGAACTTGCTTCTTGGTATGGGATTTCAGTACCTTGTTCAATTGTTGCTTTTTTCTGGTTAGATGTAATCACGCGAGGACTAGAAACAATTTCACCATTTCCTTCTTCTTGCATCGCAGATAATTCTAACTCCAATATACCACCTAGAGGTAGTTTAGCGAGTGCTAATGCAAATGTACCTGCAGCATTAGCGACCGGCAAATTCACATTTAAGCGGTCAGCCTGCTCTAATGTTTCACCATTAAGTAGTTGAGTTGTACCATCTAATGTTCCTGATACAGCTGCGTTGGTTATGTTATTACCTGGATGAGATTGTGATGAAGTACCAAAACGAACACCCAACTCTTTCGTAAAGTCATCACTTGCAATAACAATCCGAGACTCAATCAGCACCTGACGAATTGGAATATCTAATTTCTCAATTAATTTGCGAATTTGAACTAATTGATTTGCAGTATCTCGCAACAATAGTGAATTCGTTCTTTCATCAACGGTAACACTACCTCGGCTTGACAAAAATCCTGTAACACCGGCACCTGTTGTCCCTTCTTCAATATCAGTATCTAATAAGGTAGCCAAGTCAGACGCTTTAGCAAAGTTTACTTCAATTATTTCTGAATATAATTGTTCTAATTCAACCAATTGCTTTTTAGCAGCAAGTTCTTGTTTCTCACGTGCCGCAATTTCAGATGCAGGCGCAATCAACATGACATTGCCATTTTGACGCATCGCTAAGCCTTTCGTTTTTAGAATAATATCTAGGGCTTGATCCCAAGGTACATTCTTTAATCTTAAGGTCAAATTACCTTGAACAGTATCACTGGTTACTAAATTCATACCTGTGAAATCAGCTAACAACTGTAATACAGCTCGCACTTCGATGTTTTGGAAATTTAAAGATAGCTGCTCTCCTTGATAACCAAATTCATCTTTTCGAGCCTCAGCTTTGAGCTCATCTGAGATCGGCTTAACTTCAATAACTAATGTTTTATCAGACTGGTAAGCTAAATGTTCGAATTTGCCTGTGGTTGTTAATGTCAAACGTGTGTTATTACCTTTTTGCACGCTATCAATCACTTGGACTGGTGTGCCAAAATCAACAACATCTAAACGGCGGTGTAAATTTTCAGGAAGTTCAACACCGATTAAATCAACAACAATCGTATCTCTTTCTTGATGAACATCAACACTAGCAGCTTCGCTATTCAAATCAATCATTAATCGTGCTTCGCCCTTCTCACCACGGCGGAAATCGATATCAGCAACTTTATAATCGTTATCATCCATTACTTCAGTTTCTTGGCTGCCACCATCAATTGTGACTAAAACAACATTGCCATCTTGCTCAATCGTATAAGGTACTTTCTGCTCAAGATTGATAACCATTCTAGTTCGTTCGCCAGCTTCAATGACAGAAACACTATTTGTTGGTCCCACATTAATTTGCTGTGTTTTTTTATCTAATTGATTTGTCACTCCGGCAAAATCTAATACCACTCTTGCAGGATCATCAATCGAAAAGGTATTTGGCTTATCTACCGGCTCAGAGAATGTCAGCACTAATTGTGCTTTTTCTCCGGGCAAAGATGAATAGCCTAAGGATTGCAGATCAGCCGCCATAATGGGTGCTGTTGAAGCAATAAGGCTAACGAGTATCCATTTCATAGTATTTTTTAATCGATACATATCTAACATCCATCCATTCATTTTATTATTATGTGTCATATATTTCTTCTTCAGCATCATCATTTTATTTTTATTCATAGTATCTATATGCCTTTAGTTTACATCAATGAGAGTGAGTGATGCATCACGCTCTACATAACCACCGTTCACATCTGGAACAATCTCTTTCAATGTTAGTTCTGTATCAGATACTGTCAAAATCTGACCATCATTCTGGCCAATATAGTCACCCGTTTTCACTTTATGAATTACGCCTTCGGGTGCTCGAATTAGCGCCCAAACATCTTCTTGCTCCAACGTTCCAACCAGTCTTAATTCATTTAAGCCGTATGACTCTAAAACTTCTTTTAAACGTGTTCTGTCTGGGCGAATTCCATTATCAACTACTTTTTTGATTTCTTCCTCAACAGGTAATGCAATATCGATCACCGTTGGAATGAAAGGGTTGCGTAACTCAGCTGCTGAATAGGCAAATTTCTCATATGACTTCATCACTGGCATAGGCTCAATATCTGCTTTTTGCTGGGCCTTCACTTTTACGATATATGAAGTCAGGTCTTCTTTCTCTTGCTGACACCCAGCTAAAAAGAAGGATGTAATGAGGAGAAGTGCAATTTTACTACTATTTACCATATCTAATATTCCTACTGCTCATCAAAATAACGGTATGTTTTTGCCGTAATGTCCATTGACATCAGTTCTGAATCTTCACCTAATGGAACCAAGGTTAAATTATGCATCGTTACAATCCTCGGTAATGCAGCAACAGCACTTACAAACTCACCAAATTGATGGAAATCTCCAACAACCTTCATTTGAATCGGTAGTTCAGCATAAAAATCAATGGGGTTCTCAGCTCCAGGTTTAAACAACTGAAACTCTAAACCATTCACCAAGCCAGCCCTTGAAATATCAATCAATAAATCAGCCACTTCACTTTTGCGAGGTAACTGCTGCAGCATTGAAGCAAATACAATCTTCATTTCTTTCATTTGCTCTTTGTATGCCTCTAGGTTGACAGCTTTAGCATACTTAACTTCTAGCGTTTGCTTTAATGTAATCTCTTTTCTTTCAGCAGCCTCTAATGCAATTTCTTTATCTTTTATGATGTAATAATAACCGCCGCCCCATACTAATACACACAATAAAGATATAGCTATAACTTTAATAATAAGTGGCCATTCCCCACTTTCATTAATATCTAATTCACTTAAAGAAGATAGTTCCATCAGATCTCTCCATCTTCAGATTTAGGTTTAGACTCTGGCACTGCCACCGTAAAGTTTCTAATAGCATCGTCATTTGTAGACGTTCTTTGAATAACTTGTAAACTTGACTCAGCAAACTCTGAATTTTCATCCAATTTTCTCATAAACACAGATACCCTTGCATTTGACTGTGCAACACCGTTAAAAGTCAAAGATGAACCTTGTCTACTCACTTTAGATAAATGAATACCTTCTGGTACGCTTCTCACAAGAGAGTCAAATACCTTCACAACCTTAGGTCTGCTTGACTGTAATTGCTGAATAACCTGCATTCTAGCGACTAATCGTGCTCGCTCTTCTTCCAGTGTTTTTATCTCTTTTATTTTCACATCTAATTTTGCAATTTCACTTTGCAAAAATGCATTTCGTGAATTTTGCTCATCCAATAAGCTATCAGCAAATAATATCGCTCCATAGAGCGCGACCACAGCAAAAATCAAGCCCGCGACAATCGCGACCATAAATTGTTGCTGGCGCTCCTGTCTTAGCTCTTCTCGCCATGGTAGTAAATTGATATGTGCCATTACTCAACCCCCCGCATTGCAAGCCCGCATGCAATCAACATTGATGGCGCATCATTACTTAAGGCTGAAATCTTAACCTTAGAGGCTAAAACCATATCCACAAAAGGATTAGCAATAGATGTTGTTGTATCCGTATCTTCTTCAATCATAGCGTCAACACCCTGAATTGAAGCGCAGCCTCCAGCCAACAAAATATGATCTATTGATTGGTATTGCGTTGATGTTGAAAAGAAAAATTGTAATGCACGTGTCACAGTCGACGTCATTAACTGCTTAAACGGATCCAGTACTTTCGGTTCGTAATCATCTGGCAAGTTGTTTTCTTTTTTTGCTTGCCCTGCATCTTGATAAGACATGCCATAATGCTGAGCAATATTTTCAGTCAACATTCGCCCACCAAAAGTCTGCTCCCGTGTAAAGACAATTTTACCGTCAACAAGCACATGCAATGTTGTCACTGTTGCACCTATATCTATAACAGCAACTGTTAATCCTTGACCATGCAAAGGCAGCTGAGGGGAAATCAATGAAAAAGCATTTTCTACAGTATAAGCTTCAACATCCACAAGCTTCGGCTTTAAGCCTGCCATTTCAAGAACTTCTGTACGAGCATCCACATTTTCACTTCGAGAAGCGGCAAGTAGCACATCAACGGCCTCAGCATCAGACTCTGAAGCACCCAGCACTTCAAAATCCAAACGAACCTCTTCAAGTGGGTACGGAATGTGACTTTCTGCCTCAAGTAATATCTGCTCTTCCATTTCACGCTCAGAAAGCGATGCTGGATAGGAGATTATTTTTGTTATTGCAGAGTTTGCTGAAACAGCTACTGCCGCTTCTTTAGTTTTGGTAGAAGATCTTTTTATGGCTCTTTTTATTGCTGCAGCAACATCTTCCTTATTTTCAATTTTGCTCTCAACAACAGCATTGGCAGGCAATGGTTCGACAGCAAAGGCTTCAACACTATACTTGCCGCCCTTCATACCGAGCTCTAGCAGCTTAACTACTGATGAACTAATGTCTATCCCTAATAGAGATTGGGGTGATCGTCCAAACATATGCCGCCTCAATTACCAATAAATAAAAAATACTTACTACTCAAACCTAATGTAGTTTCTTAAGACTATAATTCATAAATAATCAAAATACAATTAAAGTTCTTCTTGTTTACACATTATTTACTACATAAACGGAACAAAGTCACACTTTCCTTGTCATATCGCCATCATTTATGCCTTATTTATTGGTGTAAAGCATATCATTAGATATACTTAGTGTCATTGTCATTTCAGACTACAAATTAAAGACTCTTTATGTTCACTTTTCTACGCAAGCTTTTCAATTTCGCCTTATTCTCAGGCACCTTACTCATTATTACCATTGCTGCCATTTATTACTTTTTAGCACCTAAACTTCCCGATACAGCAGTTTTAAAAGAAACACAATTTCAAGTACCTTTAAGAATTTTTAGTGCCGAAGGCCAATTAATTGCAGAATTTGGAGAAAAGCGTCGCATTCCCGTTGCATACAATGAAATACCACATCACTTAATCCAAGCCATCTTATCTTCTGAAGATGACCGCTTCTTTGAACATCCTGGAGTAGACTACCACGGCCTATTGCGTGCTGTTTATTCCCTTGCGACAACAGGTGTAAAAGCTCAGGGTGGTAGCACGATTACCATGCAAGTTGCCCGAAACTTTTTCTTAAGTCGTGAAAAAACCTATTTACGAAAACTCAATGAAATCATCCTTGCCCTACAAATAGAGCAAAAATTGACTAAGGAAGAGATTTTAACACTCTATTTAAACAAGATTTACTTAGGTAATCGTGCTTATGGTATTGGTGCGGCCGCCAAAGTCTATTACGGAAAATCATTACAAGAACTTACTTTGCCACAATTTGCAATGATTGCAGGCCTACCTAAGGCGCCATCAAAATTTAATCCAATTGTGAATCCTGAACGAGCTCAATTACGACGCGATTATGTACTTCGTCGTATGTGGGAAGTAGGACACATTAGCCAAGAAGATTTTGACACGGCTATTCAAGCTCCTATCACGGCAAGTTATCACAGCCGTAATGTTGAAGTTTATGCCCCCTACATTGCCGAAATGGTTCGAACTCAACTCATCAAACAATATGGAGATGATGCCTACAATATCGGTTTAAATGTTTTCACAACGATACAAGCTAAACATCAACACGCTGCAAATACGGCGCTGCAATCAGCATTGCTAGCATACGATAAGCGCCATGGTTTCAGAGGAGCTAGAAATAAGGCGGTTATCGAACAAACAATGACAGCTGAAGACTTTGAGCAATTACTATCAAATTTTGAGAGCATAGGTCCTCTACATCCTGGCATTGTTATTTCTTCGCAAGCAGAGTTTGCGCGTGTATATGTAAAAAACAATGAGATCATTGATCTCAGTACAGAGTCATTAACTTGGGCAAGACAACAGCTATCTACCAATCGTCGAGGCAAAGCAATTAGCAAAGCCAGTGATGTTCTTGCTATTGGTGATATTATTCATCTTCATCAAGATAAAGGTGGCGTATGGCAACTAGCACAGCTTCCTGAAGCGGAAGGCGCATTAATTGCTGTTTCACCTTTTGATGGTGCAGTGACAGCACTTAATGGTGGTTTCGAATATTTCCAAAACAAGTTTAACCGTGTCTCACAATCTCGCCGCCAGCCAGGCTCAGGATTTAAACCCTTTATTTATTCCGCAGCCTTAGAAAAAGGCTATACCGCCGCAACGATCATTAATGATGCGCCCGTTGTATTTGACAATCCCAGTGATGAAAATGTCTGGCGACCTCAGAATTACAGTGGCAAGTTTTTTGGTCCCACTCGCCTAAGAGTCGCTTTGACTAACTCACGTAATTTAGTGTCAATCAGGATTCTTCGTGATATTGGTGCAGACTACGTCATCGACTACGCCAAAAAATTTGGTTTTGATACAACACAAATGCCACAAAGTCTCTCATTAGCTTTAGGTAGTGGTAGCGCTTCACCATGGGATATGGCTCGTGCATACTCTGCACTCGCAAATGGTGGTTATCGTGTAGAGCCTTATATCATTCAACGTATCGAAGATGAAAATGGTGAGATTATGATGCAAGCACAACCTTTAACAGTGTGTGAAACATGTATTGCCAGCAGTGAAACCTCACTTGAAGAGGAGGGTGATATATTCTCATCTAAACCTGCAACACGCATCATGAGCACTCAAAATAATTACATCATGAACAGTTTATTACGTGATGTTGTTCGCTATGGAACAGGGCGTAAAGCCATGTCGTTGGGTCGTAGCGATCTGGCCGGAAAGACGGGCACAACGAATGATCAAGTTGATGCTTGGTTTAATGGTTTTCATCCTGAACTTGTCGCCATAAGCTGGGTTGGCTTCGATTCACCGAAAACACTGGGTCGATATGAAACAGGTGGGCGTGCTGCATTACCGATGTGGATAGACTTTATGAAAGTTGCTCTCAATGATCTTCCTGAAGAGCCATTACAACAACCGGTTGAGATGATTACCGTTTCAATTGATCCTAATACTGGATTATTAGCGGGGCCAAACACCCTCAACCCTATTCCAGAAACATTTCGTTCAGACTATGTGCCAACTGAGATGTCACCACCAACTTTTGTAAGTAGTGATCCATCAACTCAAGAGGAGCAGACTGAGGTAGAACTGTTTTAGTAGCATCAAGTCTTACTTGACTCTTTTCGCAAGCTGCCCAGTCTGTAGTTCGCCACTAGGATAGTGGCCATTTAATAATTTCAACTGCAATAACGGACTATTACTAATACGTGATTTTATAGCCCAGCCAGCATAGTTGTCTTGTTTTTTTACCGTAACGATTTCTATCTTTTGTGCTTTAGCTAACTTCTGCTCAGCTTTACCCAAAGTATGAAAGCTTTTTACCGTATTCAAGAAATCAATATCAAAGCGAGCAAAGTCTTTTGTATTTTTGACTCCTGAAAAGAATACAAATGCCCTATCTCGAAGATAGATCACTGATATTCGCAAAGGTTTATCACTTAATGTAGCTAAGCTTGTATATGCATCCAAACCATTGACACTAAGACTTTGTCCCGATCTTAATTTATCGAATTTCAAGCGCTGTTTAATAAATTCTTGTGGTGACAATTTGTGGTTAATATCTATAGCTCTCATTTCAATAAAAGCTTGCCCGCCTGCAGATACTGCTTGCAAGCTGTCCGGCTGATTATTAACCTGCCAAGCGACAGGGAAACCAACGGTAAAATCCATTGCTAAATGGTAAAAATGGCGACCTGAACGAATACCCTGTTTTTCACTATCGCCAAACACCATGCCATTAATTTGAGCGAGATACGCTCGACGCAGAACCTGATTTTGACGCCCCTTAGAGAATTTCTCCGCAG
>Ga0209495_1000133_pt1 | contig 57749 bp, 54 predicted proteins | sample EN1Hudsemesocosm_FD_184629 | JGI IMG/M metagenome (GOLD analysis project Ga0209495, IMG submission 184629) | Methane-oxidizing microbial communities from mesocosms in the Hudson Canyon - EN1E Hudson Canyon (SPAdes) (version 2) | ecosystem: Environmental > Aquatic > Marine > Cold seeps | place...
TGATGCCCACATGTAATATCGAAAACAGCAGTGACGCAACTAAGTGTTTGCCGAGTTGGCTTTTAACCTGAGTGAGCTTTAACGGAGTGCGTTGCCAAAACATGGCCAGAAAAGGTAGTAATATCAATACGCTTATGGCTCTGGAATACTCCCACACAAAGGGCTCTATAATATGAAAGTTTGCGACGCCATCTCGGGTTTCTTCCATCCAAACAGAGGTTGCGTTTATTGTGCTGTTAATTAAAAAATAGGCGATCAGCAATAAATAAATGTAGCGAGCTTTATGCTGCTCAAAACGTTCAAACCATGTCATTTGTTTTTATCCCTGTTATCCACCGCTTGTCCTCATTTTGTCACTATTGGTCGTTTGACCCTATCAAACCTGTTAACTCATCTTCATCATCTAATCGATTATTTAACCTCAGAGGGAAATATGACTCAAGTAATAGATCAAAGACGTTATGACATCGATTGGTTGCGAACCTTGGCATTTATTGTGTTAATCCTATATCACGTGGGTATGTATTACGTGGCAGATTGGGGCTGGCATATTAAAAGTACTGAGCAAAGTGTGTGGTTGCAGAATGTGATGTTGTTAACTAATCCTTGGCGCATGTCTTTGTTATTTTTTATTTCTGCAATGGCCATGTCTTTAGTGATGAGCCGTGACAAATTTAGTGCTTTTAGTTTAGTCAAAATACGCTCGAAACGGTTATTGGTCCCCTTAGTTTTTGCCATGATTGTTGTGGTGCCTCCTCAGTTGTTTTATGAGTTAAAGCAATTTTATGGTTTTACGGATGGGTATGTTGTTTTCATGCAACAATATTTGGATATCAATACACAATTGGCTCCACAGAAACAAAGCCCTATTGGTCTGTTAACTTGGAATCATCTATGGTTTTTGCCGTACTTGTGGTGCTACAGCATTTTACTGCTATTGATTTATCCACTATTTGCAAGGGTATGCAAATACAAAATAACCAGCAAAACTCCTGCTTGGTTGGCTTTAGTTATTTTGTTGTTAGGGACTGCTGTTATTCGTTTACTTTTAAGTAAAGACTTCCCGGTAACCCATGCATTGGTAGACGATTGGTTCAATCACGCCCACTACTTTTGGGTGTTTGTAGCGGGGTTTATGCTGCCACGTGTACCACACTTGTGGCAGCGACTAGTGGACTGTCGCAGAGTTTTGTTGATACTGGCGTTGATAGGTTACGTATGGCTGTTAATGGACAGGCAAGGCTGGCTGAATGTAGGGCAAGAATTGGACGAGTTATGGCTTATTCAGTTTACCCACAATATCTTAATAAGCATTAATCATTGGGCTTGGATATTGGCAGTTATTGGCTACGCTGGGCGTTATCTACAGTTTTCGAATGGATTTATACGTTACGCTAATCAGGCTATTTTACCTTGGTATATTTTGCATCAAACTTTGATTGTTATCTTTGCGGTGTATTTATCAAGGTGGCATTTGCCTATTGGAATTGAAGCTTTACTATTAGTATTTGGTACGTTTTTAGGCTGTTGGCTGGGTTATGAGATAGTGTGCAAAAGCCGATTGTTGAAACCTTTTTTCGGCGTGAAATGACACAAAAAAATGCAATAGTGGAATTGGTATGAAAGCCTAGGCACAATGAGTGAGTACTAAGTTAATCTCACTTTTAGGAATGGTTTATGACTCGGTTTTCATTTATTCGTCACCTCATACCGCTAGTATTATTGTTATGTACTGATATCCAAGCAGCGACAACTGTTATTAAAGCCGGCTACGTTTTAGATGTGCAGTCAGGAAAGTGGCAGTAGAACCGACTGATTTTCATCGATGATGAACGTATCAGCAGTATTCAATCGGCAAGTGCAGCCATACCTGATGGTGCAACTGTGATTGACTTGAGTAAGCAATACATCCTGCCAGGTTTTATGGATATGCATACTCATCTTATGGGGTATTTGGATAAAAACTTCTTTGCTGGTTTGTTTCAATCACCACACCGCGCGGTGATTGGTGGTGTAGTCAACGCTGAAAAAACCTTGATGGCAGGTTTTACTGTTGTCAGAGATGTAGGGTCGCCTGACTATATGGATGTGGCATTACGTAATTCTATTAACGCTGGCGAAGTGCCAGGGCCAAGGATAGCCGCATCAGGGCCTGCTTTAGGTATAACCGGTGGGCATTGTGACAATAACTCTCTTAATCATTCGTTTAAATCTAAAGCCGACGGTGTGGCTGATGGCCCTTGGGCTGTGCGTGAAATGGTGCGCAAGAACGTTAAGTATGGTGTTGATTTAATTAAGTTTTGTGCCACAGGTGGGGTGTTTTCTAAAGGCACAAAAGTGGGTATGCGCCAATACACGCTCGAAGAAATGCAGGCCATAGTTGATGAAGCACACACCCATGGAAAAATCGTTGCTGCCCATGCGCATGGCACCGAAGGCATTAAATTTGCCATTCAGGCAGGGGTGGATTCAATCGAACACGCTAGCTTCTTAGATAAAGAAACCATTAAGTTAGCTAAAAAAATGGGTACCAGTTTTTCTATGGATATCTACAACACCGAATATACGCTGTCCAAAGGTGCTGAAAACGGTGTGCCAGAAGAAAACATAAACAAAGAGCGAGAAGTGGGCACACGCCAGCGTGAAAGTTTTAGCATGGCAGTCAAAGCAGGTGCAAAAATGGTGTTTGGCTCTGACGCAGCTGTTTATCCCCATGGAGATAACGGCAAGCAGTTTTCGCGTATGGTTAAATTTGGTATGACGCCTTTACAAGCCATTCAAGCTGCCACTATTAATTCAGCTGATTTGCTCAATTGGCAAAAAGATGTGGGCAGTATCAACAAAGGTAAATATGCGGATATTGTGGCAGTTAGCACTAACCCTCTTAAGGATATTACTGTACTTGAAACCGTTGAATTTGTGATGAAGGGGGGCTTGGTTTATAAGCAGTGAATGTATAAAAATGAGCAGCTGCGAAGGAGTATATCTTTAGTCAAAGAAGAACAAGGTAACCCTGTGGTTAGTCACTCAAGTTGATATGGGTGTTATTGCTATATAAACGCTTTAAAATAAAATCTAACATCTGTTTTTGTTCGATTAAGTGGTTTTCACCAAAGTTATTGGTTGAACGTTCTGCTTCAATATTGATGTATCGAATACCCAATTTTTGCGCGTAAACCGATAAAGACCCATCGTCTTCAGATGGGTCAGTCACTACTTGAGGATGTTGTAATACCGCATTCCAGCCATTTTGCTTTAAGGCATTAAAATCTTGAAATTCGGTGACAAAAAATAAATTGTCTTCATCCCTGTGTTGTTTGCTCACAGCAATGATAGACGAGTCGCCATTGGCTAGTTTTTGTTGGTACTGCGTAATAGAGACATTACCAATGCCTTGTTTATTGTCTCCCAAATATCCTTGAGTATTGTTGTGTATAGCGACCCATTGTCGTGATGGGTCCGTGCCACCTAAGTGGCTGATAATGAGTTCAGACAACGCAGCTGAAAGGCGCATCGCTCTGTGAAACACATACGTATTCGTGCGTAATTTAGGGTTGTGTTTGATGATGTTATTGCGCCTGCCTTGCTTCGTAAAAATACGATTGGGGTCAAGTTTGACTTCAAAAGGGTCAATGTCGAAGCGTAACAAACGTTTGCCGTCTTGGCGCAATATGACAAACACCCCACCACGTTCAATGATTTGTTGGGTGACATAATCATTCACCACGTTTTCGTTTTCGTGTGGAGCAAAAAATGCCCAATTGGGATTACCAGCAGCTTGACCAACCACTTTAAGTTTTATGTTGGGCTGCGAAGGAAAGATAATCACTTGGCTTAGAAGGAGAAAAAGAAAGTTCACGTTTAGATTATTGACTAATTTTAAATACGAATAAGAGCGCTAAATTAACAAATTTGATGATCTGATACAAAGAAAACCTATTGCTGATTATCGAACCTTGCACAATTTTTTAGTTTATTTCTTAATGAGCATAATCGTTTTTCAAAAACTGCTTAGATTCTGCCAAAGACGGCATCTCCATTTAGACATTTGATTGACCTAGGGTTATTTGGTTAGACATGTCTATTCTGCGCAAAGAAATTACTCTGAAAGATATTGTTTGTTTACGCTTTTTAGTCTGTAACCCCATAGATTGGAACTACTGCTATGTTACGGATTATTACGTTTTTTACGCTTATCTTTTTTACAACTCTGACTTTTGCCCAAGTAGCGCCAGAAACAGACGAGTTACCTTTGATGTCACAATGGCAGCTATACAATGAGGAAGGGCTGTTAGTTAAGTCGTCGAATTTTCTGGGCAACCCACTGGTGATCCATTTTTGGGCGACTTGGTGTCCATATTGTAAAAAGCTGCAACCCGGCTTAGATCGGCTTTATCAAAAGTATCAAGCTGATGGCTTGCAAATGATTGCCGTAAGCATCAGAGAAGACGAAGGAGCCACTCCACAAAAAGAGTTAGAGGGCAGAGGCATGAGTTTTAAAACCCTGGTCAATGGTACTGATATGGCTAGAAACTTATTTAATGTGAACGGCACGCCCACTACGGTATTTATAGATAAAACTGGGCACATTGTTGGCAGCACACGTACATCAGACCCCAGTGATCCGCGTTTAGAAAAAATCGTAGACTATATAGTTGAAAATTAAGAACGAAGCTTAGGTCTTTTTTTTCCTAGTTTGTATTTGATTTTTTGCAAGCCTGTGGATAAAAACTGCCAAGCCTCATCACCTTTTAATTGGGTAAAATGTACCCCGCCTAAATAGCCAAGGTAAGCAGCGGCTATCCAGATAAAGCCGTTATTCACATCGACATATTTAGGTAATGTTTGAAACCAAATAAAAGCCGCAACGATATTCATGATGGAATTGACAAACAGGTCAACCAGGAACTGAATGCTGAAGGTGAATTGCCAATGGGTTACATCAATTATTTTGCCGAAAAATGCCAGTATTTCGACAACTTCAATAATCATATAGGTAAATAGAGCCATGGTGCCGTAGAAGCCGCCTCCGAAGAATAACAGCTTGTTATACAGTAAATCACCGCCTTTTCGTTTGTGAAAAAACGGTTCATTTTCTTGATGCTCTTGTTCTATTTTTGTTTCTTCGAACTGCTTATTTTGCTTAGCGAGTTTTTTGGCTTGTTTGATTTCATCACGTTTCTTTTTGAATTGAGCTTGCAGATCTTTAACGTCTGAAAATCTGGGCAACCGCCCACTGACGATCGACCATTGCACAGTCAAAAACGTAAAGCAGGCAATAGGTAACGCACCGAAGACTATAGCTCTTATCGTTTCTATAATGATCAAAATAACTCCCCAGTTTTATGCCAAGTTTTAAAGCTTGAAAATAGAATAAACCATCTTCTAGATTTATTCATCGAGAAGTCGAAGAGGGTGTTTGCCATTTACCATACCCATAAAAGGAGGATAAATTGAATAACCAACCAAAGAGCGTAACTCTGGAGACAACGCACGTACAATATCTTTGTCTAACTCTAACAAGTAGTTTTCTTGTTGGCGCATAAAAGCTTCGCAATATTGATGAGTAACAGCAAGTCTTGGGGCGTTTGATTGATTTGCGCCTCCTGAATGCCAAGTTGTACCAAGGAAAAATATCACCGAGCCAGCAGGCATGATTGCTTTGATGGTTTTTTCGGTAGTTGGCACTTGCTGACCGTCCCATTCATGGCTCTTAGGAACAACAACGGTAGCACCATTTTCTTCGGTAAAAGCATCGATAGCCCAAATACTCGCAGCGCCTAAGGCAGGTCTTGGTCGAGGGATTTGATAAAACGAATCATCAAAATGAAATGCTTGTTGGCTTTCTCCGGGTAAGATATTAATCACCTGACTTTGGCTCAGTAGATAATTTGGTCTAAACAATAAATCCATTAATCCAAGTATTCTAGGGTGGTCTGCTAACCTATCTATACACCTTGTCTTGCCCAAAACATTGTATATTCTTTGGGTTTTTTCACCCTCAAAATTATTTCTACCCGTGTGGCTCATTAAAGGCATACATTCGTCTTTGATTTGAGCGCATTGACTAGGGGTAATGAGGTTTTCAATTATCACATAACCATCAGACATTAACCTATTAAAGTCTTGGGTGATTAACGCCGATGTGCGCTCTGGTGATGGCTGCAACTGTTTGAATGTTTTTGCAAGATCTTTACCCGTATAGTTCTTAATTGCCCCTTCTATTTTCAAAATGAGAGTCTCCTACTGTAAGGTAAAAAATGGTCTTAGCTGTTATCTGAGCCTAACATTATTCTTTAACACCATATAAGATCTCTAAAGATTTCTTATATTCAGTCAAAGGTAGCATACCCATTTGGGATCTTAGTTGATCTACGCTGTCTTCATTTTCAATTTTGAAAAACACTAATTTGCCGCCTATTACATTTGCTTGTGTACCAAAAACTTGATTTTTACCTTGAGCGATGGACACCTTATCAGTAAAAATCGCCACTGCTTCACCACTTAGACCTTGCTTATCCATATAAGATTGAATAATAAAGGGCAGCATATTTTGCTGAAAGCTTAAATTATTTGAATGATTAACTAACCTAAAAGCGGCTTTTACACCTGCCTCTGTGACTTGTTCTTTGCTCGGCCAACCTTGCAGCTGGACAATTTGATTCAGAGTTTGAGTGTGTAATTGGGTGATTTTAGTTGCCATGTTTTTTAATACTTCAGTGGCGTTACTTTTTTGTCTTGTTTGTATTTGTTGGCTTTGCTGGGCCATATTCAGTAGCTGCTGTTGCAACTCAGGTTTGGTTTGTGCCGAAACAGGAAAAGTAAAAACAAGTGTGCACAGTAGTGCTAACAGTAAAAGCATATAACGCATTATTAAGAGATCTCTTGGTGAAATACTGAAGCAGGGCTGTTGTGGTGTCTGGCCCACAGCGACGAAACTGCCTAGGGTCGTCAAAACCGCAAGGTCTTGCTACTTCTTCAATTTTTAAGTGTGATGATTATATACCCATATCACCTCAAAATGCGCGTTTCAGAACGACTCGGGCGTTTCAATTCGAGGCGCGTCAATGACTGAATGTAGACGTTAGATTAATGATATGCGTTGCGGGTAAACAAGCTCTTCATCACGACAAGCTGAGTACACTGGTTTATAACGTATTCCATTGTTGCCGTAATCCAATCACATGCACCATAGCAATAATTAAACAAATCACAGAACTCCAAACCCAAAACTCAGGACTTCGTCCTAGGGGGCTAGAAACAAAATAAAACCCTGCAAGACCGCGTATAAGATATATAGCTGTGATAACAATCAAAGCCAAGCGCATAAGGGGTAAACGCCCTATTATTCCAGCAGCAGAAAATGCGTAAAGCGACCACAGAGATAACACAACAACAATAACTGAGGTAATGATAGTAGGCTTGATCATTCCTTGTTCAGCCATACTGGCCATTTGTTCGCCAGCGCCAAAAAAGCGATACCAGGGTGCACCGAAGACAATGCAACCAATATGCATTAAAGCCGCCATCCCGCTTAAACAACCCGCAACAACTAGGTAATAATTCACCACATGCTCCATTTTTACCTTATTAAGCATTTGATCAGGTTACTATTAAATGATCCCGCAATACACCATAATCAATTAATGCAATGTCAAAGGTAGCGCGTTTTGAAGCACCATATTATTAGAGTGACCCAATCTATCAAGCGCCAAAACTCTGTGATAAAACACAAGGCGCTCATTCCTCTCAAACAGAGTTTGTTAGCGGTTAAGCACAGTCTGGCTCAGGAAAGCCGTGAGACAAAGGTTATGCTAGTGACCTATAAACGATTCATCAAAGGCCAAGCCAGTAAGCTAGAAATGCAAGAAGCCCATAGACAATTTGTAGATGTCATTCGTGGTCTAGGGTTAGGTGTACTCGCAGTGCTGCCATTTTCACCCATCACTTTACCTTTTATTGTCAAATTAGGGGAAAAGATAGGAGTAAATGTATTACCCAGTGCATTTATGAAAGATTTGCAGGAAGAAGACATTATTGAAATCCAATAGGAAATTGAAGTGTTAGTTGAGACAGATCGTGAGCTCTCCTCTACTGACAACAAAGCATAACTACTTTTATCTAGTAAGGTGTTAACCAATTACGTTGGTTTATTTGTTTCATTTTATGGCAACAGGTGTGACGTTGCTGACCTATTGATATCGATTTTTAATCGTCATTAATAAATCACCCCATCTTAAGAAGGCAAATAAATCGACCATGCCAATTTCATCGCTGGTGGCTCCGCCACTGCTTTTCCGCCTTTAAAGTTTCAGCAAAAAATGGCTTATTCTTAGGGCAAATGACAGGGAAGTCATTTGAGTAGTGTACATAATTTGTATTGGTCACTGGCACTTCCATGATGATATGAACCCAATCTCGACTTCCTTGTCGAGATGTTCAACTGGGCGAAGCCGTGCTTCTAAAGAATCCAGTTTCACCCTAGGATAAGCCATTTTTTGCGGTTAAAAACTTTAGTAGCGGCGGCTTCTTTTTGGTTACTTTATTCTTAGCTGTAGAAGAAAAAGTAACTGGCTCGAAAGGATTCTAGACAATAACCATCACAGTCGATGGCGCGCAGCGTGCTTTTAATATTGTATGAATCGATAGGGTGAATCGATAGGGTCAGAGCGGTTGATATAAATTACAAGAAAACACATTGTAGGAATGCAAAACGGGATAAAGGGGCCGTATTCCTTTAAAGTATCTTGTGGCAGAGTCTGAGCGCTAACTAGGCACCCATCGTAAAGAGAAACATAGTTCATGCTCATGCTGGGCGTACATAAGTTACTACAACGAAAAATAAAGCGTTATATTCAAGGAGTTTAAATTGAGCAATTGGAGTCTCGCAAAAACATTTCAATATCAAGGGCGGGAAGTTAAGTACGGTATTAAAGGTGAGGGAGAGCCTCTAATTTTGGTACATGGTACACCTTGGTCGTCTTTCAACTTGAGGCATTTGATTCATGACTTGGCCTGTCATTATAAGGTTTACTACTTTGATCTGCTTGGGTATGGAGAATCAGATAAAAGTGAAGCGGATGTTTCTCTTGGAATACAGAATAAGTTACTAGACGCTTTAATTGAACACTGGGAATTGGACTCGCCTTTTATTGTCGGTCATGATTTCGGTGGCACGACAGTGTTGAGAAATCATATCTTAGATAAGCGTAGCTATAAAAAGATTGTTGTCATTGACCCTGTTGCATTGTCTCCCTGGGGATCGCCATTCTTTAAGCATATCGAAAAACATGAAAGTGCTTTTTCTGGCGTGCCCGATTACATTCATTCTGCAATAGTTGAAGCTTATGTAAAAACAGCAGCACACCAAAAACTTGATCAAGAAACAATCGATGGAATTTTAGCACCATGGAGCGGAGAGCAGGGGAAATCAGCATTTTATAGACAAATTGCCCAAGCCGACTCAATTTTTACTGATCAATTTCAAGAAAAATTTAACGAGGTAAATGCGCCAGTTCTCATATTATGGGGTGAAGAAGACCAATGGATACCGTGCAAGCAGGCTTATTTACTTCAAAGTAAAATAGAAGGTTCCAAACTTGTGATTGAAGAGGCCCCAACAGTGTTATCTACCGAGATCAGAGCGTTCTTCGAGAGCTGAATATAATCGGGTAGCCGGAGATCCTGTTGATCCACATCGTCTTCTAACTATTTTCGCTTTTGAGGCTCAATTAGTATTTTTGGCTATCTGAAAATGCTTTCAAATATTTGAGCGAAAAACGGACAAAAAAAATTGTGAGGTAGTTTGGGAAAATCGATAGGGTCAGAGCGGTTGATATAAATTATAAGAAAACACATTTTAGGAATGCAAAACAATCGGCTTTGCCGATAACCGCTTTGGTGGCTCCGCCACTGCTCTTACGCATTTAAAGTTTCAGCACAAAAAGGCTTATTTTAGGGGCAAATGGCAAGGATGCAATTTGAGTGGAAGTTGGAGGGATACATTTATAACGACGCTAAAATAAGCCTTTTTGTGCGGTTAAAAACTTTAGTAGCGAGCGGCGTTTTCTGGATACTCTTTTTCGCTGTTGTAAAAGAGTATCTGGCTCGAAGGGATTCGAGACAAAAACCTTCACGGATGAAGGCGCGTAGCGAGATTTTTATATTTTTCGCAGCATTAAAGCATGCGCTGACGCTTACCAGCATCCATGCTGTTTTTCGATTGGCATCCTTGCCAAACGACCCACTTTTTTTCTACAGCCAAAAAAAGTAGGCAAAAAAGGCCGCTCGCCAGACTATGTTCTTCATCCAATTATTTTTGATATTTAGCAGGTCGTCACAATGTGCTCCCGGCACTCTGCGACTCAATTTGCATCCCTGCAAATTGACCTACGAAATATCAAAAATAATTGGCGAACATAAATGCGAGGGGAAAATCAAAAGAATCGGCTTTGCCGACAAAAGGGGTTAGCTGAGCTTTATAAAAAGAGTCACTTGTATGGAAGGATTCAACTTAAAGAGATAATTTTCAGGCACAGCATCAAGCTGTGCCTGAATAACAGTTACTGACTAGCACCCTCCGCTTTCGCTTCAGTGCTTTTTTTCTTAGCAGGATCATATTTAGCAAACCAACCCATAATATTATCGGTTTTGCTGATCAAGCGGCTAGGACGAGAAGCAATATAATGCGGTGCACTGGGCACACGTATTAACGCCGTATCGACTTCTAACATTTTTAAGGCTGTGTAATATTGCTCTGCTTCCCATGCTGGGGTGCGGAAATCTTCTTCGCCTACCATCAGCAGAGTGGGGGTTTTCACTTTATCCACATAACGAATGGGCGAGCGTTTAAGAAATGCTTCTGGGTCTGCCCAAGGGTCGGCACGTACCCAGTGCCTACGCACATATTGACCAATATCAGCTGCTAATGCCATTGTCATCCAGTTGATGACCGGTTTTATAGAAGCGGCTGCAGCGAAACGTTGGGTTTTAGTGGTGATCCAAGCCGTTAAAATGCCGCCACCTGAACCGCCGGTAACAAATAAACGCTCTGGGTCTGCGTATTTTTTGGCCACCACTTCGTCTACCACCGTCATTAAGTCATCGTAATCATACCCTGGGTAGGCTAAATCAATGGCCAGTGCAAACTCTTCACCATAACCAGTAGAGCCTCTTGGGTTAACCCACACTGTGACATAACCTTCGGCTGCATAACGTTGAATTTCACTGGCGAAAAAGGGCCCGTACATAGCATATGGCCCACCGTGTATTTCTAAGATCATGGGGTAGCTGCCATCGGCTTTAAAATCAGGTGGAAATGCGACCCATGCTTCTATTTCTTGACCGTCGTGTGACGATTTGACTTTGATTTCTTGAATAGGCGACATCTCAAGGTAGGGCAATACATCATCATTTAATGCGGTTAAGATTTGTTTGTTTTTGCCATTTAGACTAACTAAACCCACTTCAGCTGGGCGATCGCTGAATCCTGCGGTAAAAGCAATAACCGGCTTTTTACCTTTGCTCACTGAAAAGCTGCCATCGGCGTAGGGTCGGCCAATGGAAGTGCCACCAATATTGGTGACAACCTTAGTCTCTTTGCCCTTTAAGCTAATATTGAACAGGCTGAGGACGCCATGATCTTCAGATAACACCAATAGGCTTTTACCATTAGGTGCCCAAACAGTTTGACCTATGCTGCCGGCAAATTTCTCTGCTAATGGCCTAACATTTGAACCGTCAGCATCAATTAAATATAGGTCGTCTTGCTGGTACGACAGTGTTTTATCATCGTAGCCACGAAAAGCGATGGTTTCGCCGTTTGGCGAAACAACAGGGGAATGGTCTGGCCCATCCCGTGTGGTGAGTGGAGCAATGTTCAAATCGGCCAAATTTAGGGTATAGATCTCACTTTCGATAGGATCGAGATCTCTGTCTTTCGCCAAATTTCCCGTGAGTAGTAGTGTGTTATTACCCAACCACTGAGGAGATGCAAGGCCAGCGTCTTCAAAGGTGACTTGCCTAGGTGTACCACCGTTCACTGGAATGGTAAATATTTGACTGGCACCGTCTTGTAAATAACCAGCCCCATCAAAGCGAAATGTCATGTCGTCTATGACATTAAAAGGTTTATTCCAGTTAGCCCCTTTGGGTTGTTTAACAGGTTTAGCAAAAGAGGGTTTATCGGCCTCGACAAACATACTAAAGGCTAGTTGTTTGCCATTAGGTGACCACACTACGCCCGATGCACCTTTATGTAATTGAGCCAGTGAAAAACTCATACCTGAATCGATAAAGACTCTGCGTAATTCCGGCTTACCGTCATGGGAGCTATTAAATACTAGGCTTTTTCCATCAGGCGACCAGCGCGGCGAAGACGCATTTCTATCTGCGATTAATGGCCTGTTTGTGCCAGATTTAATATCTAATATCCATAATTTTCCGGCGTCTTGATCGGTCATCTGATCCATGCTTTGACGCACATAAACAATGGTTTTGCCGTCAGGAGACACTTGAGGATCGTTGGCGTATTCCATATCGAATACACGTTCAGCAGTAAATCGCTTTGATGGTGACTTATTGTCTGGATTGGCTAATATTGGGGCGGTTATGAAACTGAAAGATATCATTAACCAAAGGGTAGATAGTGAGCGCATAACATTTCCTTAAAATTTTATTTTGGAACTTTTATTTTGAAACTACTATATTTGAAAACTACAACCCGTTAGTCAGTCGGGTATCTCTGTTTTAAGCCAGCATACACTTTATCGCTGTAGTCACTTAGACTAATATCAAGACTGTTTAACACATCAACTAAATGTTCATTATCCTCACGGCCGTTCCATACTTTTTGGTAAGTGCCTGCTTTGTAACCATGATCTTGACGGAAGAAGTTCAACACGTTTTTGCCTACGTATTGGCGATACAATTCATCAGCGTCCATTTCTGCTTGTTCGACTATTTTCAGAAATAAAGGCACATCGAAACGTTTAGCAGCGCATAGGCCAGCCATGAGTTCTAAGTTGTCGAGAATGTCTTGTTCAGTAAACAAATAGTCTTTGCCATCAAAGGTTACTTGGCTGCGGTTCGAAGCAAGTTGTTCGGCGATAGTGTTGGCTGATTGTTGAATGTCACCTTTAAAACCAATAATGATGTCTGATAAGGCAAAGTGCCAAATATCAACCAGTTCCATTTGTAACTGGGGTAAATCTTTTTGTTGGGCTTTCCACCATTTCCAACCGTGATGCTCAATGCCTTCAACTGACTCAATCATGGCCGCACGTAAATACGCATAACCGGCGTTAAGCCAGTCAGGATTAACTTTTTTGTTCATGCCGTCTTGCAGAGATAACATAGTGGCGAGTTGGGTTGAGCTGAGCATAGTGGTGTTTGTCCTTTGATGTTTGTATTTGTTTTCTGAGATAGCAGTTAACTAGCAAGCATCAATAATATAGGGGCAATACAATCTTAACTAGCTGTTTTTGAGTCAATTTCAGTTAGATTTATTAGTGTGCCTTCATTGAGTGAGTAAATGTGCTGTGCCTTGTTAATCGTTTCTTGCCTGTGAGCAATCATAATGCGTGTCATGGGTAAATGTTGAATTTGTTCACTAATTTTTGTTTCGTTGTCTTTGTCTAAATGGCTGGTGGCTTCATCCATAAATAACACACAGGGTGATTGGTATAACGCTCGCGCTAACAATAAACGTTGCACTTGACCACCTGATAAATTAGAGCCCATATCACCCACTAATGAGTTATATCCCATGGTCATTTTGTTAATATCATCATGGATCGCCGCCATGTGTGCGCATTGTTCAATTTTTAAATAATTGGGTTGTGGGTCAAAAAAGCTAATATTATCCGCTATAGAACCCGCTAAAAGTGTGTCGTCCTGTATGACTGCTGCTATTTTCCGACGATAATTTTTAAGTCCTAGGTGCGTAATATCTTTACCGTCCAATAACACTTTTCCTGATGAAGGTTGAAGCAATCCCAACATGATTTTCATTAAGGTTGTTTTACCTGATCCCGATGGACCCGTTATGGCAATAGAGTCGCCCCCATTCAAGTGTAAATTTACATTGTTTAAGATAGGAGCCTGATCATCGCTGTAACTAAAGCAGATATTTTCTAAGGTTAATTGCCCTTTTGATTCGTCGTCTTCCCGGTTTGAAACTACCCCTTCTCGGTTAGCCTCTTGCTCTGTTAAAGCAATATCAGCAATACGATCTAAATGTAAGCGCATCATTTTAAATTGGATAATTTGTTCTATTAAATTAGTAAAGCGGCTGGTCAATTGACCTTTATAGGCAATAAACGCCAATACCATACCTACGGTTAAACTATTTGCCATGACCATAATTGCGGCAAAATAAATCACTAATACATTTTCTAAGCCAAATAAGAGTTTATTAAACGAATCAAAGCTAATATTTAAGCGGCCTAAACGGATTTCGCTATTAATGACTTCAGCATAACGATTTTGCCATATGCTTTGCCTTTGGGACTCATTGCCAAAAAGCTTTATGGTTTGCATACCACGAATATTCTCTAAAAAATTTGATTGCTCTTTGGCTGAGCTTTGGATCATTTCTTCAGTGGCTTGATGCAATGGACGGTAGAGTGCTAAACGCACAATGGTATACAACGCTATTGCAACAAGTACCACAGCAGTCAATTTTAGGGAATACAAAGCCATCATGATTAAAACAGTAATAGCCATTATTCCATCTACAAGAGTTTCAACAAAACCCGTGGTAATACGCTCACGTATATGCCCCAATGAGCCAAAACGAGAAACAATGTCACCAATATGCCGTGATTCAAAATAATTCATAGGTAAACGTAATAAATGCCTGAGTAAATTAACACCCATTTGCATATTAAGTAGACTAGATAGCCGCAAAATCAACCAACTTCTTACCGCGTTAGTTACCACTGAAATAATACAAATTAAGGCAAAACCAATAGCGAGTACCGTTAGCAAAGGTTTATCAAAACCAATCAGTACTTCGTCGACTACCCATTGCATATAATAAGGCGCCATCAGAGCAAACAGTTGTAAAACGATAGATAAACCTACCAACTTTATAAGCCCTGATTTTAAACCTGACATTGAACTCCACAATTGGGTGAATTTCATTTGGGCTTGTTCTTGTTTTATTTCAAACTTACTAGTTGGGGTAAGTTCGAGGCAAATTCCAGTGAAGTGTTTACTAAAGGCTTCAGCAGATAATGTAATTTTACCCACTGCGGGATCATTTACATAGAATTTTGCCGACTTTCCTTTTCCTGACACTTGGGTCAGCACAACAAAATGATTTAAATCCCAATGTAAAATGCACGGTGTTGCTAGTTTGTGTATTTCATCCATAGGGCATTGTAAGGCGCGACTTGCTAACCCTAAACTGTCACCTAAATCGATTAATTGTTGAAGATCCATGCCCTTTAAGTTGGCAGAGAAACGCTTGCGCATAGCAGGCATATCGAGTGTATGGCCATAAAAACTAGCAACCATTGCCACGGATGCTAAACCACATTCAGCTATTTCAGATTGTAAGATTAACGGAACTGATTGTGCCATTGAAAAATTCAATAGATTGGTTTGGCTGGAAATCATTTGAATATTTGATCACTTAAACCTATTTGCGGACATTCATTAAAAATAGCTGGGTAAAGGCATGCCATAAGCAATAGTATTTCTCTTTCTGTTTGACAATTAAATACATTATTTTTTGCAATGAATATGCAATACACACACTTCCTTTTTTTACTTCTTAGGATAGCCATTCTCATTTTTTTCTAAAATATGCAAAATCAATCAATGTGCCAACCACGACGAGCAATATAATCCACATTATGGGGATGCCAAACACACTTGCTCCTATTCCAATTGCCACTAGCGTTAATGTTATAAGGTTATTTTTCATCAGTTCTTAAACCACAGGTAAAGTTTTTATTCATAATTTTTTAAAGGAAAATATCGTGTTGTCAAATGTTCGTGGGAGCTGTTATAAAACAACAGTCCACCTAGGGATATAATACCCAAAATAGTAAGAGAAAATTTAAAGAATAGCAGCGCCATAGTACATAAAAAGATAGGTACGCTGTAAGAATAAAAATGATTTACTTCTATTGTTTTCCTACAACTCAAACAGGTTGAACCTGAGCTTAGTTCACCTATATCGACACTTTTATTGTTACAATTAGGACATGTTCTTAATACTCTAGTCATATTTAACGTCTCTATTTTTTATTAAGTAAATTAAGAGCCTCTAGTTTGTGTAATTTATAATAAAAGGAGGCAAGTAACCCTGCAATCCCAAACAGTATTATAAGCTTTATCCAATAGGAAAAAGCATCACTCATGAGCGCAAATGAAAAAGTTAATATCTCCAATGCATACCATATATATGTTTTGCGAATACTAGACATTATTTTTATCACCTCTATCTTTATTAATTCAATAACATTAGTTAATGCAATGAAAACTAAACTGATGTTAAAAGGGAAAACAGTCAACATCTACAACATTACTTAGCTATCTAAGTGGTCGGAGAACAACAGTATTAAGATAACGTATGTTTATATACTTCATCCGCATCGCCCCTTAATTTGTCACAATATGGGTATTTTCTATTAGTTTTTTTTGCTCTTTGTATTAATACTAATAAAAAATTAAAGTTATCAAGGAAATCCTTTTCCTTGTTCTCTTTAGTCGTCTTTCTTTGTAGGTTTAGGGCCATATGCTTCTGCTGCACTATAAACAGCCACTATAGTCCCAACTCTAGATATAACCCAAGCACCTAGAGTGCGCGCTGCAGCATGTCCAGCTATTGCAACCGCAACCCCAATAAGTGGTACAACCCCACCATTTACTTCTTTTATCTCACTTAAGTTTAATTCACGCATAATGTTATACTCCAAATATCTAACCTTTCTTTAAATAAAGAGTGTTGGGTTGTTAATTTGCCAACTCAATATGAGTTGACGATTAATACGGCTGACTTTAGTTGTTCTCGCTAAAGGTTGACTAAAGTCGGCCACTCTATTTTCCAAAAAGGTGATTGGTTTTAATTCATCACCTCATCAGAAAAATTCTTTTAATGAATTAACTCACTCTGCCTCTTAAGCTATATATAGGCTCAAGTAACCATTCGATTAAGGTGCGTTGCTCTAACATAATATCGGCCTCAAACAACATACCGCTTTTTAAATTGAACGCTTTGCCGAAGGCTAACATTTGCTGTTGGTTTAGTTTGGCGCGCAAACGGTAAACCGGCTCTTGTAGGGCGATAGGCAATTGGATTTCGTTTGGGTTAATTAATGCCTGATCGATACGGGTTATTTGACTTTCGATAAAACCAAAACGTTGATAGGGAAAGGCATCAAAGCGTAAACGGGTAGTATTGCCTACTTGCACAAAACCCGCTGAGCGTGTGGGTAGTAATAATTCGGCAATCAGCTCTGAGCCTTGGGGCAGAATATGCAGTAACGGTTTCGTTGCGCTGAGTGTTTCGCCTTCCACAACTTGTATGCTGGTGACAATTCCGCTATTGCTGGCGGTAACTGTATATTGGTGATTACTGTTTACTTGCGCTAATTGTCGCTGGAGGTCGGCTTGTTGACGTTTAAGGTTGTTGATCCGCAATGCATATTGCTGGGGAATATTGGTTTGGTTAAAAGCCACTTGGTTTGAGTCGTTTTCTTGTTGTAACAATAATCGTGCAATATTTTGTTTTTCTTGTTTGGCTTCAAGCAGTGCTTGTTGTTGCTGGTCTTTTTCTACGCTTGTAACAAACCCTTGTTGGTTAAGTTGTTTTAATTGCTTTTTTTGCGCTTCTAAAATAGTGAGCTTTTCGTTGGCTAATTGGTATTGACTTTTAAGTGCCCAGCGCTGCTTTTTTAGGGCTTGTTATTGATCATCTAGATTGGCGATTTCTTGCTGTCTAAGTTGTTGATGTTGTTTGATTTCATCATCTAGCAGCTGTGTTTGCTGATGCAATTGCGCAATTAATTGGGTGCTTAAATCAATGCCTTGGCTATTGTTTTGTTTTATCACGATAGTGGCCAGTGATTGGCCTTTGCTTACCTTGTCACCTTCTTGCACCCAAAGTTTTTCGATAGTGCCACCTTGGTTGGCAAAGCTTTTGACCATGCCTTTATTAGGCATTAAAAAACCACGTACGGTTTCTTTGCGGGAATACTCAGCACTAAAAATAAACGCCACAATTGCCATAGCAACTGTTACTAAAATGAGTACAGTTAGCTTGATAGATAAAGGCTGGGCTAGTGTGATTACACCTGTTAATCGTTCACCTTGGTGGGCGATTGCTTCTTTTCTGAATAACGACATTTCAGTTCCGTGAAATAATTCAGGCGAAGAAAACTACACTAACTAAATTGAACTTTCAAGGTCTTTTTTTTACTCCATAAATAAATAAATAAATAAATAAATAAATAAATAAATAATTCAATGGGTTAATGGTTAATAAAATAATTCAATGGGTTAATGGTTAATAAAAGTGGTAAAAAACATCCAAATATTTATTTTTGAAACGTATTTTTAAAAGCTTGAATAAGACTAATGCGTTGTTGTTCAGTTTGTTGTTTAATCGCTTTACCTTGGTAGCCTTTGGCAACTATGGCTTTAACGTCGACTTTTGCCGCCGCTTCATAAGCCTGCCAAATATAGTCGGCGTTTTTGTATTCGCAGTTTTCAAAGGTTGTTCTACCTCTCGCATCCGCTTTACAGCTGACTAAAAGGTCGGCAAACCTTTGTGGTTTACGCCATACATCACAGCGATTCAACATGCCTAATATGGTACTGGCTTTGAGTTCGAAAGCTTGGTGAATATGAGTGTGATATTCACTGACCATTAAACCCAGCTCGCGGCACTCGTTGGGTGCTTTTAACCGGTCACAAAGTGTGTTGACTAACGCTAAACCCAGCGTTTCGTGGCCTCGGTGAGAGGGCCAGTTTTCTTCTGGGGGCACCCCTTTGCCTAAATCATGAACTAAGGCAGCAAAACGCACGCTAAGTTTATCTGACAACTTTACCGCTTGTTGCAATACCATCATGGTGTGAATGCCAGTGTCAATTTCAGGATGCCACTTGGGTGGATTTGGGATACCCCAAAGCACATCTAATTCTGGGAACCAAACGGCTAGTGCTCCGCAGGCTCTCAGGTTTTCAAAATATACTTCTGGATGAGTTTCCATCAAGCTGCGCGCAGTTTCTTGCCATACACGTTCAGCGCTAAGAGCCGTGAGTTCGTCATTCGCAACTATGGTTTGCATTAGTGACAGGGTTTCTGGCGCTATGCTAAAGCCTAAGTTGTGGTAACGAGCTGCAAATCGAGCGACCCGCAAAACACGTAATGGATCTTCAACAAAGGCATCTGAGACATGGCGTAAAAGTTTATCTTTTAAATCTTGTTGGCCGTTGTAAGGGTCGATGATATTGCCTTGATCATCCATGGCCATCGCATTGATGGTGAGGTCGCGGCGCATTAAATCGTCTTCTAGGCTGACTTCACTGGAAGCATCGCAACTAAAACCAGTGTAACCCACACCAATTTTTCGCTCGATACGCGCAAGGGCATATTCTTCTTTGGTTTTGGGATGCAAGAACACCGGAAAGTCAGCACCAACAGATTGATAACCTTGGGCTAACATTTGTTCAGGGGTGCCACCTACCACCACCCAATCTTGGTCTTTTACAGGGCGGCCAAGTAACTTGTCGCGCACCGCGCCACCGACTAAATATGTTTGCATAAAATCTTAGATTGTTTCATTACCACCATTATGCCTCAGACATAAGCTTTGCAGAAGCCGAATAAACTGAAAACTCACTTTAAAATAAGCACAGTGTCTTTGACAATATCTGGCTAACTGGGTAGTTTAGGCTCACTATTAATACAGTATTTCATTCATGGACTTGCCTGCCTAACTTATGTATCTCAGCTACTTTGGATTATCTGATAATCCGTTTTCAATTGCGCCCAACCCCGACTATTTGTATATGAGTCCTCGTCATAAAGAAGCCTTGGCACATTTAATTTTTGGCCTAAGGGAAAGTGGTGGGTTTGTGATGTTAACCGGTGAAGTGGGCACAGGCAAAACCACAGTGTCGCGAAAGCTGATGCAGCAGTTGCCGGAAAATACCCAAGTGGCGATGATAGTCAATCCTACATTATCTGCCTTGGAGTTATTGGGCACAATTTGCAATGAGCTGGGGATTGAATACAAACGTAAACATGCCAGCTTAAAATATTTTACCGATCAAATTCTCGCCAAATTAGCCAATAACCATGAACATGGCATCAATACAGTGTTGATTGTTGATGAAGCCCAACATTTATTACCCGAAGTATTAGAGCAACTTAGGTTGTTAACTAACCTAGAAACCAATAGAGAGAAGTTGCTAAAAGTCGTGTTGATTGGGCAACCAGAATTACAACAGCTGTTAAAACGCAATGAACTGCGGCAGTTAGCTCAGCGTATTACTGCTCGATATCATCTTTTGCCTTTAAGCTCCTCAGAGGTGGGGTCCTACATTGGACACAGATTAAATGTGGCTAATGGCGATCTAAGTGTATTTTCAAAAGCAACGATTCGCGCTGCGTTTGATATTACCGGTGGTATTCCAAGGGTGATTAATTTGTTGTGTGATAGGGCGTTAACGCTGACGTTTACTAAACAATTGCCGGTTGTGCCACAACACATTTTTATTGCCGCAGCGCAGCAAATCTTAGGTGACGATGTGGTAAAACAACGTCAGGGAAAACGTTGGACCTATATTTTATTAGGGCTATTTTTAGCCACCACAACCCTTGGTTTTGTAATAGGCAAATTTAATGCTTAGACAAATAGATATTCAGAATTTAAAACCAGGCATGGTGATTGTGCAGATCACTGAGCAAAATGGGCCGGTCAAAATCAAGAAATCAGGTTTAGTGACTAGCCAAGATATGGTGCAAGGTTTGATTGAAATGGGCATTCAACAAGTCGAAATTGACTCTGACCAAACCGTTGAAGTTGAAGTTGAAGCTGAAGTTAAAATTAAAGCACCAAAGATTAAGAAATCAGCAACCCAAAGGATGCTCGAAAGTACCAAGGTTACCCATACGCGAATTGAAGATGGATTGTCAGATCAATTTCATCGCAGCTTATTTTTACCCTCGGTACAAGGCATTCCCTCAGCTTGGCAGTTTTATACTAAACGTTATTCGTTGGCCGCGTTTATTGCATTAGGCGGTTTGGGTTTCGGCTGGACTTTAGCTAATTTCCAGCAAATATTGGTTTTATTTAGCTCACCGCCTGAGGCTTTAGTTGTGAGTCAGGCCGCACCCGTTGTTACGCCTGTTGCCTCTGCGACTAAGCAACCAGAAATCAATAACCAGTCATCGGTACAAGAGACTAACCCCAAAGATGTTCAACCTGAAGCAGTGCTGGATGAACCGAGCCAACAAATCGCTGTGCCAGACAACAGCAAAACGCAGACAGAAGCAAATGATGAGGTTCAATCCAACACACCACTAACAGAGCCAGAACCTCAAATTTCTGCTGATGTATTAGCGCGATTTAGAAAAGCCATCACTGAAGTTGAAGACTCGCCTGTTGTTTCACCACCCGTGCAAAACATATCGAGCAGTGAAGACGTGCCAAGAATTGACCAGTTACCTGCATGGGTAATGACTAGATTACCCAGTATGGCTTTTTCAGCACACATGTATGCCTCTGTGGAATCTGAACGATGGGTCAGAGTAAACGGTAGCCGAATGGTTGAAGGTGACAAAATTGATGGTCTGATTGAAATTGTAAGGATTGAACCACAGCACGTTATTTTACACTATTCAGGACAAACTTTTTCAATGGCTGCTCTGACTGATTGGTAGAAAGCAATCAGTCAGAGCGACCAATACTCAAACTTGTTGAGTGTTATTTGTTAAAAAATGACTGACGTAAAAAGCCTGATAACTTAATACCAAAATCATCAGGAGAAAGACTGCCGATAATCTCATCTTCTACCGTAGATAGGTCTAGTCTTGCCACCTCATCTCTTTTTGTGGTTAAGTCATAAAAAATCATGACCACAGGTGACAAGGGGTGAAGATGATTAAGACGCATTACCATGGCGAGTCTACCGCTGGCCAATTTGACCAAAGAGCCAATTGGATTCGCGCCTATACAGCCAATAAACTTATTCACCAGTTCTCTATCTAAACCCATCGATTCATCCTGCATTTTTTTCAATGCTTCAGCTGGTTTGTGCGCCTCTCGGTAGGGTCTGGTGGTGGTTAATGAATCATAGGTATCAACTATCGCAATCATTCTGCCATATTGAGATATCTGATCCCCAGACAACCCTTTAGGATATCCAGAGCCATCAAGTCTTTCATGGTGCTGCTTAATCACGGTAAGGCTTACTTCATCTACCCCTTCAATGGGTTCAAGGAGTTTTAGACCAATGTCCACATGGCGTTGCATTCGTTCTGTTTCTTGAGCAGTTAACGAGTCTACTTTTTGAGTTAACAATAGTGGTAATTTGACCATACCAATATCCATTAACAGGGCACCTACCCCTAAATGTTGCAAAGTGGCTTTATCTATTTCAAGAGACCGGCCGAACATCACCATCAAGATCGCACAATTTATACTATGTTCAAGTGAATATTCGATGTTTTCATTGAGCAAGGTTGTAATGCCAAGTGCATCATCACACTCGAAGGTCTTTTTCACAATTTGCTGAGTAATAAGGTCAACTTCTTCAAGGTCAGCGATTTTGCCTTTGGCCACACGTTTAATAATGCGTCCTTGAATTGTTTTCGCTTGATCATGAAGTTTTAATGAATGTTCTAATTGCTGGTTATAACTCAAACCTGAAGCATTAACATACTCATCTTCAACGTCATCTAACTTTTCGTCGACATCAAGATGTGTGCTTTTTTTAGTATCCACTTGAACTTGTAATATTCCCTTATCAGCTAATTCAGTAATAGTTTGCTGATCCTTAAGTATACCCGCTGTGGCGACTTTAACTTTACCGGCCTGTTTTGTTACCTTAACAATGAACATACCAGGTAAAAGTGCGTCAATATTTATTAATTGCAGCATTATTTCATTTCTAAAGGTGAACAGATGCCCAAGTTTTAGAGATATTCACTTGCCCGTCAAGTCTCATTCGAATAAATATGTTTGGCTTTATTTTTTTTGTGGTGTTTAAAGAAGTGCAAAGTTGCTTTGAATGTCTCTATTGATTAGCTGTTTTTACAAACTTAATTGTAGGTATGGAAAGACCTATAGCCAATTATGTGAAATGTTTTTTTCGTTTTTTTAACCCTTTAAGTCAATCAGCAAGGAATCAGATATAGGTGAAATAAAACTTACCATTGACTAACGGTATCTTGATTTTGTTAACTCTCTTTTCCGATCCTTGGCGAATTCAAAAAATTTCAACATATTCCTGCAAACGTTTTCATTGTTGTTAATTTTTTGTGTATAGTCTGCACATTATAAATATTAAAGCGAACAGCGAGAGAAAACTATGCAGCAAAGGTCTCCAAGTCATCAATTATCTTTTGGTGAAAAAGCCGGTTACGCAGTAGGTGATACCGCCAGTAATTTATATTGGGGAGTGTTTAGCGGCTTCTTACTTTATTTTTATACTGATGTGTTTGGTTTATCTCCTGCGGCTGTTGGCACTATGTTGTTAGTGACTAGAATTATTGATGCTTTTACCGACCCCATGATGGGGGCGCTGGCTGATCGTACCAAAACAAAATTTGGCAAGTTTAGACCTTACTTATTATGGGGAGCCTTGCCTATTGCCTCGGCGGGTGTATTGACCTTTACGGTGCCTGACTTAGATGACGGCGGGAAGCTACTCTATGCCTATGGTACCTATATCTTAATGATGTTGGCCTATACCTTTATTAATGTGCCTTATGGCGCATTGCTGGGTGTGATGACCTCAAATTCACAACAACGAACCATGTTGACCAGTTTTCGATTTATAGGTGCTTTTTCAGGCGGGATTTTTGTCTCCCAGTATACCTTGAAGTTAGTAGAATGGTTTGGTCAGGGGGATGAAAAACTGGGTTGGCAATTAACCATGGTTTTATATGGCTTGATTGCTATCGTACTGTTTATATTTACATTTCTTGTGACAAAGGAGCGTATTGAAGCCCCACAAAAAGAGTCAACACCGATCAAGCAAGATATTACTGATTTGTTTAAAAACAACCTTGGGTAGTACTGTTTTGTTTGGCTCTCATCGTTATGGTGACTATTACCTTACGTGGTAGTTCTGGCACTTATTACTTTAAGTACTATGTGGGCCGAGAAGATTTAATTGGCGATTTTCTGACTATTTATATGGTCTCGTTGGCGATTGGTGCAGCCAGTACTCCTCTTCTCACTAAGTTTTTGGATAAGAAAAAACTATTAATGATTTTGATGGGAGCTGTAGCTGTTCTTTCGATATGTTTCTATTTTGTGCCAACCGATCAAATTTGGTTAATATTTACTATTCACGCAGCCATTGGTTTGTGTTTAGGGCCTAAGTCTCCGTTGGTGTTTTCGATGTACGCAGATACGGCAGATTATTCAGAATACAAAACCGGTCGCCGAGCAACGGCTATGATATTTTCAGCTGCAGCGTTTTCGCAAAAACTGGGCGGCGCTGTGGCAGGTGCCATGATTGGTTGGACACTTGGTGCGTTAGGTTACGTGGCAAATCAGGCACAAATCAGTGGTTCAGAACAAGGCATATTGTTACTCATGACGTTGTTCCAGCAATTTTTGCTGCCTTAGCCGTATTTGTTGTGCGTTTTTATACCTTGGATGAAGCACAAATGAAAACGCTCCACGCCGCACTTAAATACGATCAGTAAGAAAAGGAATAGACGTGCAGCAAATTGATCAAAATACCCTTGAGTGCCTTGAAGGCGGTACTCAATATGTTTTAAAAAGCCCCAAAGTATTACCTAACGCTAGTGGCTTTTTATGGAACAAAAACATGCTTATTCAGGCTAATTGTCGTGGTTACGCTATCGCACAATTTATGCAGCCGGAGGCGGGTAAGTATGTTTCGGGTCCTGCGCTTGAAGCCAAAACCTTTATGCAACCCGAGCAGCCATATTACGCCCATCACCCGGGACGTTTTGTGTATGTAAAAGATAATGCCGATGGAAGTGTGTTTTCAGCGCCTTATGAGCCAGTGCGAGCAGAGCTGGATAGGTTCGAGTTTATACCAGAGCCCCATCAAATTACTTGGCTGTCTGAGTTTAATCAGGTTCGACTGACGTTGTGTTTACGCCTACCCACAGAAACCGCTCTAGAGTGCTGGCAGGTGACAGTCGAAGATCTTTCAGGCACTGATCGTGACTTGAGTGTTTATCCGTATTTTCCCATTGGTTATCGTTCATGGATGAATCAATCTGGGTTGTTTGAGCCAGCGCTAAATGCAGTGGTATGTCGCAGTATTGAACCTTATCAAAAGGTGCAGGATTACTTTAAAAATCAGTCGCTGCATGAACTCACGTTCTTGGCCGCAGATAGTCCAATAGAAGCATGGGAAACTAGCCAACAAGTATTTGAAGGGGAAGGAGGATTACATTCACCTTCTGCCATTCAACAAGCACGTTTAAATAACAGTACCGCTAACTACTGCACGCCCACTGCGGTTATGCAGTTTAATTTGAATTTGCAGGCAGGACAGGCTAAAACCATTAATTTGTTGTTTGGCCCGGCGAAGGATCAACAACAGATAAGTGAATATACCGAACAGTTTCTCACTCAAGCATCTCAGAGCTTTGCGCACACTGCAGAAGAATATAAGGCTTATTTGAGCGAAGGGCAGGGGGTATTACAAATTGAAACACCCGACGCTGAATTAGATGCCTATGTTAATCATTGGATGTCACGCCAACTTTTTTATCATGGTGATGTGAACCGTTTAACTACCGATCCTCAGACCCGTAATTATCTGCAGGATAATATGGGCATGGCCTACATTAAGCCAAAGGTTAGCCGAGACGCATTTATTTTGGCTCTGAGCCAACAACATTTTAGTGGTGAAATGCCAGATGGTGTGTTGATAAAAGAGGGCGCAGAATAAATATATCAATCAAGTGCCACACACGGATCACTGTGTTTGGGTACCTATTTGTTTAAAAGCCTATTTAGATGAAACCGCTGACTATGGACTGTTAGGTGAACTCGTTGCTTTTAGTGACAATGACCAAAAGGCCAAAGTAGCCGAACATATTATTAAGGCTATGTTGTGGCTGGATAAAAGCCGTGATGAACGTGGACTAAGTTACATCAATCAAGGTGATTGGTGCGACCCAATGAATATGGTGGGGTACAAAGGCAAAGGGGTCTCTGCTTGGTTGAGCTTAGCCTCAGCTTACGCGATCAAAGTATGGACACAAATTGAAAGGGATGCTTTTGGCGAAGTCTCTAGTGATGGTCAGTATTTATTAGCTCAAGCAGAAAAAATTAACCAACAGGTTAATCAGCATTGTTGGGCCGAAGATAGGTTTGCTCGAGGTATCACAGATGATGGGCGAGTGTTTGGCACCCAAGCGGATGCAGAAGGTAAGATATTTCTGAATCCACAAAGTTGGGCTTTTTTAAGTGGGGCAGCAAACAATCAGCAAGTCCCGTTGATGTTGCAGGCCATTAAGCAAAACTTAGACACGCCTTTTGGTTGTATGATGCTTGCGCCTTGTTACACCCAAATGGTCGAAGATATTGGCCGAGTGACTCAAAAATTTCCTGGCACTGCTGAAAACGGCTCAGTGTATAACCATGCTAATGCGTTTTATGCTTACAGTTTGTATACCTTAGGTGAAGGTAATCTCGTTTTTGAGCAACTTAAAAAAATGTTGCCCAATCAAAAAGACATACTCAAACGAGGGCAATTGCCTTTGTTTATTCCCAATTATTATCGCGGTGCGTTTTATCAATACCCAGATGAAGATGGCAAGTCGAGCCAGTTGTTTAATACCGGCACAGTGGCGTGGTTTTATCGTTGTTTAATAGAAAACCTATTTGGTGTGGTAGGTTGCAAACAAGGTTTGAGTATTACTCCTCAATTACCAGATGATTGGCAATCAGCCAGCATTACTCGGAAGTTTAGAGGGGCAACGTTTAATGTGGCTTACACCAGAAACAGTGAGTTAACCAAGCCTCAAGTGAAGGTGGACTGTCAGGTTATTGCAGACGGTATTATCAGCAATATCCAAGCAGGTAAAACAATTGAAGTGAAGGTTGAGCTTCCTTTAACTTGATCGGGTGAGGAAGCTTTTTAAACCAATGAAACAGGTATTTTAAATAATAGAACGCTGGCTAATCATGTTTTAGTTCTAGTCTCACAACTAAGATCTATATGGCGTTCGAAATAGTTTGGGTCATCGAAAGTTTCATGACTTGCAATAATGACTTGACCGGGATAGCCAGCTAACAGTTTTTCCAGAGCAAGTCTGGCTTGTTTATCCAAACCATTTGTCGGCTCATCTAACAACAATTCCGGTTTTTGCGAAATGGCGGACAGTAAACTTAATTTTTTGTAATTACCTCGGGAAAGATGTTCAACTTTGGTTTTTAGGAAAGGAATGAGGCCGAATTCTTCTAACCAACGCTCATCTAGTTCACTGTTAAACTGTTCGCAGTGAAACTTTAGAAACTCCACTACGTTGAAAGTTTCTGGGAGTGCCACATTGCTGGCACTGATGCCAATCTGTTTTTTAATACTAGTCTCGGTAACTTCTTGGCCACGGAATGTCACTTTTCCAGAGGATGGCGAAATCAGTCCTGCCGCAATCAATAGTAAGGTCGTTTTTCCACAACCAGTAGGTCCGGTAATCAATACTCTAGACTCTGGTATTTGTAATGTAATATCTGAAAACAAGAGGTGGTGAGCAAATTTATGGCTGATATGTTCAAAAGATAACAACTAAGTGCCTGCGATTTAATCTAAGTAACCTAACCTCTAAACCTGCCATAGTCTGGTTAGAAATACTAGGGCGAACGACTGAGGTTGGCACGAATTCATCACTATTGTTTGACGTTTCGATTGCTCCTTTCTGGGTCTTGTAGGCGTTCGACCTTTATTCCGATTTTTGTAAAAAATTACTACTCCTAAATCGTCTGACTGGATATTAATAACTACGCCAACCAACCCTTAACCTTGGAGTTATTTGCCAGCCATACTAGATATAATGCAACTACTACCACCATAATTGGCATGATAGTGCCACCTGGCCCGTATACCTCAAAAGAGTTAGCGATAACAAATGCATGAAACATTTGCACTATTACCCCCGCTAATGAGATGAATAAAATGGGTAAGGCGATAGCCTTTTTTAAAACTAAGGCAATACAACCTAAAGCGCCACCAAACACAGCACATCCAAAGGCTATATTCACCCAGAGCGGAATGTCTTGATATAACATTTGTTCTTTTTCTGGTAGCGGCGCAATTTGCTCGGCGGTCATCGTCATTTGCATAACAAAAGCCATCACGCCCATTAGGTTCCATATGGTTAGCACTATTACTAAAAAAACAAACCACTTAGGTGCCGTTGTAATGGCGTTATTCGTTGCATCGTTCATGTGTTTTCTCTTGTTATTTTGTGTACTGATAAAACAATGTTAACAAACTGTTAATTTATAGGCGAGCTTACAATTTAAATTTTGTTGGGGCAGATTGAATGTTTAATACCGCTGCGTATCAAGAAGTGGTATAAGCTACTTTCTTCAGATTCTTTCTACATAAACTTGGATAAAATTGATGAGTGTTTTGGGTTCAGCTGTAATTTTTTTAGCCGCAACAGTGATTGCTGTGCCTATTTTTAAGAAGTTCAAATTAGGCGTTATTTTAGGGTATTTGGTTGCAGGTTTGGTGATCGGCCCACAAGTGATGAACTGGGTGAATGATCCGGTGACCATATTACATTTTGCTGAACTGGGCGTGGTGTTGCTGTTATTTGTCATAGGTTTGGAATTGCAGCCAGAAAAACTATGGCGAATGCGTAATCAAATATTGTTTACTGGCGGTGGGCAATTATTATTCAGTGCCTTAGTTATCGCACTCATTCTACATTTTGTGCTGGCGTTTTCTTTGGTCATATCTTTAGTTGTAGGTTTGTCACTCGCACTGTCCTCGACCGCGTTTGCTGTGCAATTAATGACAGAACATCGAATTCTAAAGTCGCCACCTGGTCAACAGGGTTTCTCTATATTGCTGATGCAGGATTTAGCGGTCATTCCCATTTTATTGTTAGTCGAAAATCTCTCAACCTCTAGCGGACATTCAACACCGGCTTGGTGGGTAAGTGTTTTAGCCATAGTCGCTGTGTTAGCAGTAGGGCGCTATTTAACTAATCCGTTTTTACGCTTGGTGTCTAAGTACGGTAGTGAGGAAGTGATGACGGCTGCCGCGTTGCTGATTGTTATTGCTACCGCTATTGGTATGCAAGAAGCAGGATTATCCATGGGCATGGGCGCATTTGTGGCAGGTATGTTACTGGCCAACTCCAGCTTTAGACATCAACTTGAAACCGAAATAGAACCATTTAAAGGTTTGTTACTGGGTTTATTTTTTATCGCCATCGGCATGAATTTAGACTTGAGTCTATTGGTGTCTAAACCATTATTTATTCTTTCTGCGAGTCTGATTTTAGTGTTGATTAAAACCGGCATTATTTTTTCAATCCTTAAAATGGCTAAACAGCGTAATACCGATGCGATGCGTGTTGGTTTGATGTTATCTCAAGGCGGTGAGTTTGCTTTTGTGGTGATGGCTCAGGCTTCGGGTAATGGCTTGTTATCTTTAAATATTAGTAGTGAAGTCACATTGATTGTCGGAATCTCTATGGCATTAACCGCTCCTTTGGTTATTTTACACAGCCTTTGGTTTACTAGTAAAAATTGCCCAGCTGTATATGACACTGCAGACGAACTCAGTGAACCAGCCGTTTTGATTGCAGGTTTTGGAAGGTTTGGCCAAGTGACGGGCAGGATATTAGCGGCAAATAACATCCCTTTTACCGCCCTTGATAAGGACGCGGAACATATTGAATTTGTTAAGCAATTTGGCAACAAAGTATTTTATGGCGATGCGTGTAGATTAGATTTATTGGAAGCTGCGGGTATCGACCACGCTAAAATTATTTTAGTGGCAGTCGATGACGAAGAAGATACCTTAAAAATTGCTGAATTGGTCAAAGAACACTATCCAGAGGTCAAAGTTATTGCCAGGGCAAGAAACCGTTTCACTGCAGTGAAGCTTTATAATCTAGGTATCAATACCAACGTTAGAGAAGTGTTTGCTGGTGGATTAGAAGCCGCCAATATGCTGTTACAAGCTTATGGGTTGAGTGACGCCGAAGCTAAGAATCTAATTGATATATTTGCGGCTCACGACAAACAACTATTAGAAAGTACAATGATGCAAAATATGGATTTTGATGAATTATTGGCAATCAGCAAAAAAGGCCGCCTAGAGTTACAAAATTTGTTTGAAGAAGATAAACAAAATCTGGAGTGATTTACTGCGTATTTCTATAGGATGGAATACTGATGACAGCTGCTGACAAGCAGTGTGAAAACTTGTTAAGGTTGTTCATCACATGATGTTAGTCATTCCGAATTGGAAATATACCATGTTTCATTATTTTTACGGATTAGCCAAAAAGGTCATAGCGCTATTGATGTTTATGCCTATGTACGTTTTTTCTGATCCCGTAATGGAAGTCCGTTTTCCAGTTAATATTGACAATGTCACTTATCAACAACGTGATGTTTATTTTAATCAATTGATAAAATTAGCCCTTGAACATTCAGCTAAAGAGTACCAGTTGATTAGCATGCCTGTGCCGACCATACCAGAAGAACGCAGTATGAAGTTGATACAAGAAGGCCATTACAATATTCATTGGATGAGCACTACGGCTAATCGTGAAAAACTATTATTACCCATATATATACCACTCGATAAAGGGCTGATCGGTTGGCGCTTAATGTTGGTGCACAAAGACAACAAAAACATTTTTAGCCAAGTTACTTCAATTCAAGATTTTGGAAAATTAACCGCGGGTTTGGGACATCATTGGGCAGACACCAGTATTTTTAATGAAAATGAATTAAGTGTTTTCACTGCTACCTCCACTCAAAGTTTGAAAAAGATGCTTAACCTTAAACGTATTGATTATTTTCCTCGTTCTATTATGGAAATATGGCAAGAACACAGCACTAGTGATTCCCCGTTATTAGCTATTGATTCACATATAACACTGACTTATCCCGCCGCAATTTATTTTTTTGTATCTAGAGATAACCCAGCACTTCATGATCGTATTAAAGTTGGTTTAGAGCTGGCGATAGCTGACGGTTCTTTTGAAAAATTATTTCAACAAAACTTTGCAGAGGTTATTCAGTTAGCCAATTTAAATAAACGCCGCCGCTTTCATATTACCAACAGCCTGATTACAGACCTAGAGTATTTAAACAGAAGTGAGTTGTGGTTTTCACCGTCTACAATTGATGTTCAGCACAACCAATAACACAACAATATTATTTTTGTTTTTATTTACCAATTCAAAATGGTCAGTAGTCTATTTTAGGCAAAAAGTCATAGCGTAAGCTAACCTATCTTTGTTTTCATCGACTCAACCTTCTTAGTAACCTATTAATAATTAAGCAAAATAAATTTATTTTAGATTTTGTGTAATAAACTTTTACGGCAAACCACTAATTAAGCAAAACACATCAATGCATGACAGGATCTAAATGGGAAGTGATTTTTACCAGTTATCTATACTGCCGTTTGCGGGAATTATTATTAAAATTTGTCGAGCTTATACAAACAGCCAAGAGGATTTTGAAGATTATTACCAAGAAGTGTGCCTGCAAATTTGGCGCAGCAGAGATAACTTTAATCAAGAAAGTGCGTGGTCTACTTGGATATTTCGGATTTCACTTAACGTATGTTTAACCTATTTAAAACGTCGCAAAAATGGCGATAAACAAATAGTGTCAAATGCCTTACCTGAGGAAGTGATAGACGATAGCAAGGCATTTGTAAGTGATGAAATCAATCAATTATATGCGGCCATTAAGCATCTTTCTGAAACTGACCGAGCTGTCATTTTACTGTATCTCGAAGAAAAGTCTTACGAGGAGATAGCCGATATTATTGGTAGTAATACAAATAACATTGGTGTCCGAATAAAACGAATCAAAGACAGGCTCAATAACTATATTAATCAAAAGGACTAACCCATGAGCAAATCAATTGAAGCTATGTGGAAAGAAGGTTTTGTGAACGAGGCACATTTGTCGGCCCCTAAAGTGAATGACTTATATAACCGCAAGTCACAAAATATTGTAGATAAGCTACAAAGCATGTTTGCTATTAATACCAAAGGTATCATCGTGGGCAGTTTGATTATGCTTATTGTTATGAGCTTAATTGGTGCGCCATTTTTAGGTTTATACATTTGTTGCTTACTGGTGCCATTAATTGTAATCGCTAACAGAGAACTCAAAAAATCTGTTGATTTGTCTAAAGGACAAAGCAGTTATGAATATATTCTGAGTTTTAATAATTGGCTGAAAAGTGCGATTAAAACCTATTCTGGCTATTACAAAATATTCTATCCGATGTTTTTTCTTGGAATGGCGACTCAAGCGATTGTGAGTAAAGCTGGGGGCAAACTGATTGTTCTACTGATGGAAGTATTTCCAACCGATATGATTATACTCGGGCAACCTTATTACATTTTGCTCGCTTTAGTTTTAGGCACCCTTATCTTTGCGAGATACGCTGAAGCGATATATCGGTGGGATCTCAATATAGTTTATGGTCGCCAGTTTAAAAAGCTAGAAGAGTTAATTGCTGATATGGAAGAGCTAAGAAAATAGCATTCAATATGACATTTAAACATACTCCCTACTTTAGGCCGTGCTCATGGGTTTTCTGTGGTATTTTTATGGCTGTTTTTTAAGGCTTAGGAGTGTTTAAACAGTGCAGTTGTGGCTTCAAGATGATTTATCCTCCAGAAAAGCGCTGCTCCAAAGGGCGTTAGTTTTTTCTGCAGTAACCTTGTTTGTTTTATTTTTGTTTCAGCCTTTTGGTACCCATGACGATCTTATTTCCTACAAGTTTCTGCGGCTGTCAGGTTATGGTTTGGTGACGTTTTGCGCCATATTGTTATCTGGCGTTTTAGAAATAGGCTTAACTCGCTTCAAGGCAAAGAGCCAATTTCAATATTTGTTAATCCCTAGCCTTTATATAGGGTTAGTAGCAGTGTTTAATCATAGTTATTTTGTGGTGGCAATATTAGGTTCTTGGCATTGGCAAAACCAACTGTTGTTTGTTTTTTATACCTTAGCTATTGGTTTGTTTCCGATAAGTTTTATGTATCTAGTGAATCGTCATTCAGACACTATCTCTAAGCCACAGCAGCTTGATGCAGTTGATTCTAGCGAAGAAGGTAATATTACACCTCAAGCTAAGTTAATAACCTTATCCGGCGAGAATAAAGACGACAATGTACAAGTGGCTTTGTCTGATATTTTATTTATCAAATCTGCGGATAATTACTGTGAACTTGCCCTCATTGATGAGCTTAGTGGCAGCCGTAAATTATTGCGCTGCTCATTAACCAGCCTGTTAAAACAGCTGCCGGTTGATTCACAGATGTTACGTTGCCATCGATCTTATGCAGTAAATCTGTTGTTAGTTAAATCATGGCAGGGTAACGCTGCGGGTTTGCAATTAGCTATGCAGTCAGGTGATGTGGTTGTGCCCGTCTCCCGTACTTATGTTGATGTGATCAAACAGGCCTTGTCATTAGTCCCTAAAGTTTGTTAATTACCCCAACTTATTGTTACTTAACCCTTAAAAACTAGGTTTAGCCCTAACTCATCGCCCTTATCGATTGTGCTTGTCATGCTTAATGTGAATTTTGAATTTCACATTAAGCGGGTAACTATGAATCACATAATAAAAACACCAATATTATTAACTACCTTTATGTTCTGTCACTATTTTATGAGAGAGTTTTGGGGTGATAGTTGGAGCGAAATACTACTTGGGTTAGATCAGCAATCTTACGTTTTACATACTTTAGCCAAGTATCTATTTATTTACGGACCTCTAGTACTAGTAGCGACTTTTCTATTTAAAGAACATCCTTGGTATGACGTATTAGGCCTTAATCTGAGAGGGGCTCACTATTACTTTTTGGCAGCAGTAGCCTGTTGTATACCTATGACTTTAGGTTATGCCTTTTTAAGTATCGAATTAGACCTTTCACTGTCAGCAATCATTACTGGTTCAGTGTATGCCGGTGTGTTCGAAGAAATTATTTTTAGAGCTGCGTTGTTTGGCGTGTTATTTCGGTATTGTGGTTGGGGTTTTATACCTGCCGCATTGATTAGCTCAGTCATTTTTGGTTTGGGACATATTTATCAGGGACATGATGCCATTTCGGCTGTTATGGCGCTGGCAGTAACCGCGATTGCTGGCACTTGGTTTGCGTGGTTATATTGTGAATGTGGCTATCGAATCTGGTTTCCAATGTTTATGCACATTTTCATGAATGCCGCATACGGCATATTTGGTATGTCAGGTGGCGCAGTAGGAGACTTAGAAGGCAATCTTTTTAAGGCCACCTCAATTATCTTAAGTTTAGTTTATGTGCAAATGCTTGTTCGCAAAGGTAAGCCTAGAGAAATAACCCTTGCTTCGTTATGGCGCAACAAACCTAAAACTTGTCCTAATCCTAATCTACAAGCAATAAAACAAAACAGCCATTTGGAGAACCACTATGTTTGAATTATTTTTAGTTATGATCGCCCTTACTTCACCTATTTTAATTATTATCTTTGTACGTAATTACTTTAATTACAAATCAGAGGTTAATCAGAAGATATTAGTGCTGCAAAAAGACAGTGATACAAATGCTGTGATAACGATGCAAGAGAGGGTAGAGCTGCTGGTTGAAAGAGTTATAGTACTTGAAAAAATTGTGACCGATAGCAAGTTTGATTTGGGACAGAAAATCAATCAATTGTAAATTAAGCGGGGATAAACAAACGGCTCAAAATGAGCCGTTTTTATTTCTTCTTGAGTTTAGGCTTTTTGCCATTCAGGCAAGTTATTTTCAAACTCAGTAATTTTATCGTTTAGCTCTAGAGTTTGACCAATAGCATCCAAGCCTTTTAATAAGTTGGTTTTATGCTGCTCGGCAATATCAAAAGTAAAACTAAGTTCACCCACACTGACGTTTTGCTGTTCCAAGTTAACCGTGATTTGCGCAGAGGCATCATTTTCAACCAGATCAAAAAGTTGATCCATTTGACTGCTAGTAAGTTGCACCGGTAACAATTGGTTATTGATGCAGTTGCCGTAAAAAATATCAGCAAAACTGGTACCAATTACCACTTTAAAACCATAGTCGTCTAGTGACCAAGGGGCATGTTCGCGGCTCGAGCCACAACCAAAATTTTCGCGGGTCAGTAACACACTGGCACCTTGGTACTGAGGTTTGTTCAACACAAAATCAGGATTGGGCACTTGTTCATGTTGATCAAGGTAACGCCAGTCGTGAAACAAGTGTTTGCCATAACCACTTTTTGTGACGGCGGTTAAGAATTGTTTGGGGATAATTTGGTCGGTATCGACATTGGCCTGATTAAGAGGCATTGCGCTACCTGTGTGGATATTAATACCTGTTGTCATGATAATTCCTTAATACCTATTGATAGTCGCGCACATCGGCGAAGTGACCAGCCAATGCTGCCGCTGCTGCCATAGCAGGACTCACTAAATGAGTGCGAGCACCGCGGCCTTGACGACCTTCGAAGTTACGGTTGCTGGTAGAGGCACAGCGATCGCCTTGTTTCAGGATGTCGTCGTTCATGCCTAAACACATTGAACAACCGGGTAAACGCCATTCAAAACCTGCATCGATAAATATTTTGTCTAGCTGTTCTGCCTCGGCTTGAGCTTTTACTGATACCGAACCCGGTACCACGATAGCAGTAACACCTGCTGCTACTTTGCCTTGTTTAGCAATCGCTGCTGCAGCACGCATATCTTCAATACGTCCATTGGTACACGAGCCAATAAACACGTTATTAACGCTTAAATCAGATAGTTTTTGACCAGGCGCTAAGTCCATATATTTAAGGGCTTTGTTGGCAGAGTCTTTATCAATGGGATCTGAAAAATCACTAGGTGCAGGTACAGGTTGATTCACCCCTATGACTTGCCCTGGGTTAGTGCCCCAAGTGACTTGTGGGGTGATATCAGCGGCATCAAGTTCAATGATAGTGTCAAAGCTCGCACCGGCATCAGATACCAATGTATTCCAGTAGGCGACTGCTTGATCCCAGTGTTGACCTTTGGGTGCGTATTCACGTCCTTCAAGGTAATCAAAAGTAGTTTGGTCTGGCGCGATTAAACCGGCTTTTGCGCCCGCTTCAATACTCATGTTGCATACTGTCATACGCTCTTCCATAGAAAGCGCTGAGATGGCTTCGCCGCAATATTCAATTACATGTTCGGTGGCGCCAGCATGACCAATTTTACCAATGATAGCTAAGATAATATCCTTGGCAGTAATGCCAATAGGTAAACTGCCGTTAACTTGTACTTTCATGCTTTTGGCTTTGCTTTGTTTAAGCGTTTGGGTAGCAAAAACATGTTCAACCTGCGAGGTGCCAATACCGAATGCTAACGCACCAAAGGCGCCGTGAGTGGCAGTGTGAGAATCGCCGCAAACCACTGTCATGCCCGGCTGAATCAAGCCTAACTCTGGCCCCATTACATGCACAATACCTTGTTTTTGATGACCCACAGGAAAAAGCTCGATACCGTGCTTTTTGCAGTTGTCAGCTAAGGTTTGTAGTTGTAATTTATTCGTTGGGCCACAGGCATCTAACGCCAATGAACGTGTGGAAATACTGTGATCCATAGTCGCAAATATACGCTCTGGACAACGCACCTTGCGGCCTTTTTCGTCTAGACCAGCAAAGGCTTGTGGCGAGGTGACTTCGTGGATCAAATGTCGGTCGATATACATTAATCCCTCTTCGCCGGTTTCAGAGGTTTTTTGTGCATCTACAAGATGCGCTTGCCATATTTTGTCATATAAGGTGGTAGCCATGACTATTTCCTAAATCTGTTAAATTAACGCGGCGATATAGTCGCCCACTTCACTGGTGCTTTTAGCTAAATGACGCTGCTCAGGGCTAAGTAAATCGCCTGTTAGTATGCTATCACCTAAGGTTTTTACTACGGCTGCGTCAATCGCATCGGCCGCGGCTGTTTCGTTTAAGCTGAAACGCAATAACATGGATGCTGAGAGTATTTGCGCAATAGGGTTAGCAATGCCTTGACCTGCGATATCAGGCGCTGAACCGCCAGCCGGTTCGTACATGCCAAAGTTATCTTGGTTGATACTGGCTGAGGGCAATAACCCCATGGAGCCTGTGATCATCGCACATTCGTCAGAAATAATGTCACCAAACAAATTAGAACATAACATCACGTCAAACTGACTTGGATAGCGAATTAGTTGCATAGTCGCATTGTCGATATAGATGTGTTCAAGTTCTACTGCTGGATAGTCTTTAGCCACTTCTTCAACGACTTCACGCCATAAACGACTACACACTAGGACATTGGCTTTATCTACTGAGGTGACTTTTTTGCCACGTTTTTGCGCCGCTTCAAAGGCACTAATTGCAATACGGCGAATTTCTCTTTTGCTATAACGCATGGTGTCATACGCAAATTGTTCTTCACCTTCGCCTTCTAGCCCTTTGGGTTGACCGAAGTAAATACCGCTAGTGAGTTCGCGTACTACTAATACATCAAAACCGCTGGCGGCAATATCCGCTCGAAGAGGGGAGAATGCTTCAAGACCTTGATAAATTTTGGCAGGGCGTAAGTTACTGAATAAATCAAAGTGGCCGCGTAACGCTAAAAGAGCGGCGCGCTCTGGGCGCTCTTCTAATGGCAGATTGTCCCATTTTGGGCCACCAATTGAACCAAATAAAATGGCATTAGAGTCTTCGCAACCTTTTAAAGTGGCAGCGGGTAGCGCTTTACCATGGTTATCTATGGCTAGGCCACCTACATCGAAGTCGTTCAGTTGAAACGCAATATTAAATTTTTTGCTAACGGCTGCTAACACTTTTTTGGCTTCGACCATGACCTCAGGGCCAATCCCGTCGCCTGCCAATACTGCTATGTTGTAGTCAGACATTTTGTTTTATACCCCTGCAATTTTTACTTGTTGTTCTTTCTGCAAATCAATCCGATCCGCTAAATGAGTGTTATTCAATACGTAAATCAAAGCTTTCACTCCAGATTCCACTATATCTGTTGCCAAACCAATACCATTAAAACGGCGGCCTTTGTATTCAGCAATGACAGATACTTGTGCCAAAGCATTCGCACCTTCGCCTTTAGAATCGAGCTTGAAGTCGACAATTTCTACTTGGTTATGGCCAACGACTTTAGTAATGGCATTATAAGCTGCATCAACAGGTCCATTACCAGTGGCTGATTCAGTAATTTCTTTATCTCCCACTAACATACGTACTGTGGCGCTAGGGATGATTTCTTTTCCTGAATTAGCCTGTAGATAGGTGAGTTTGTAGTGCTCGTCTTCTTGTTTGGTTTGACTGAAAAACAATAGTGCTTCTAAGTCATAATCAAATACCTGGCCTTTTTTGTCGGCTAGTTTCACGAACGATTCATACACCGTTTCTAGGTCAAAATCAGTTTCTTTGTAACCCAACTCAAACAAGCGATGTTTAATTACATGGCGGCCAGAGCGTGAGGTTAGATTTAAGTTGTTCTTATTAATGCCGACACTTTCAGGTGTCATAATTTCGTAAGTGTTTTGGCCTTTTAATACGCCATCTTGGTGAATACCTGAAGAGTGGCTAAAGGCATTAGCACCAACAATTGCTTTATTCGCTTGCACTGGCATATTGCACAAGTTACTGACTAACTTAGAGGTGCGAGAAATCTCTTCACTTTTGATATTGGTATGAAACCCAAGTTTTGCTTGGCGAGTTTGTAAAATCATCGCGATTTCTTCTAACGAACAATTACCCGCTCGTTCACCTAAACCGTTAATGGTTGCTTCAACTTGCCTTGCACCTTGCTCTACTGCCGCCAAAGAGTTAGCTACAGCTAAGCCTAAATCGTTGTGGCAATGTACCGAAATTATCGCTTTATCAATGTTCGGTACACGGTTAAATAGGTTCTTAATAATGCCACCAAACTCTGTAGGGGTAGTGTAGCCAACCGTGTCTGGAATATTCACTGTAGTCGCCCCGGCGGTAATTGCGGCTTCTACCATGCGACATAGATAATCTATGTGCGTACGGCCTGCATCTTCACAGGAAAATTCCACATCGTCAGTATAACGGCGGGCATGTTTCACTGCTTGAACTGCCATCTCTACTACTTCGTCCTGAGATTTACGTAATTTGGTGTTTACGTGAATATCTGAGGTAGCAATAAAGGTATGAATGCGGAACTGCTCGGCTACTTTTAACGATTCACCGCAGGCATCAATGTCTTTGGCTAAAGCACGAGACAAACCACATACAGTGGCATTTTTTATTTCACGGGCAATGGTTTGTACTGATTTAAAATCACCAGGAGACGAAACCGGAAAACCTGCTTCGATAATGTCTACGCCAAGACGTTCCAGAGCCAGAGCAATTTTCAGTTTTTCCTTAACGCTTAAACTGGCAGGTAACGCTTGTTCGCCGTCCCGCAAGGTGGTGTCGAAAATTTTGACCTGGTCTGACATACCTTTCTCCTAATTGCTCTGTTTGTTGGATTACACACTGTAATCATGGTTTAAAATACACATACAAAAAAACCCGTGCTAAGCACGGGTTTTGTAAACTGGTTAACGCTTGCTTACAACCTACCCGTGCAGTCTTGCTGCCAGCAGTAGTAGAGTAGAAAAAATAGCGTTATTCATTATTTAAATTCTTTAATTTGCGTCAAACAAAATTGATGTGTATTTGTAACGCGGATAGCACTAGTGCGTCAACCACCGTTTACAATTAAACATATAACTTAAAAATATAAATTTAAATATTTTGGGCGTTTGTATACTAAAAGAACAACTGTGGGCAAGTTGGAGAGGGGAAATTAACGAAAAGTCTTCCAGTTTATCGATAGCGATAATAATAGTTCACGAAGTGATAACGCACGCTGTTGACCTTTGCCTTTGTGATCCCACTTATGACCACAACACGCCGCCGTTAAAATAGCTTTAGTTGGTTTGAGTAATCTCAGGCACTGCACATCGGCTTGCCTGTATTTATCTTCGGCAAATTCGCCGTCAATATTGAACCAGCCAAATTTATTGGTATGCACACGATTGCCGGCTAGATCGAGTCTGTCTATTGAGTCCAGCTCTATATGTTCAGAGCCAAGCTTTTTAACATGCACGGCAATACTACAACCAATCTGAATGTTGCTAGCAAACCACTGCTGAGTTTTTTCTGTCGCATAGTTGTTGGCCATACATTTTGCCGCTTGTTTAGCTTGCCAACTAGCGTTGTGTACATCAACTTCTAAGGGAGATTGGTGCTGCAAAAGGTTGTAAGCTGCTCGTTTAACATGATGTCTTAAACCTGCTATTTTTCGTTGTAATAGACTGATATTACTAATTTTTTGCTGGGATAAACTGGCAAGTTCTCTTTCATACAGGGCATTGCATAATTCGGCATAATGCAACTGACGCTGATCGTCAGAAAATATATCTACCTGTTGAGAGTTGGAAATTTGCATAGTTGTTGGTGTTAATGTTCGCTTTATGAGTTTACTTTATAAAAAATGCTTAAAACTAAAGATGGCCAGCATTAGCTGACCATTTTATACTCTATATCACTAAATTTGCAGCTTTATTATCTATTCCCTTCATCCTTGAACCTGCACGTTTGTTGGCTGCACTCATTCGCCCCAATCACTTAGTGAACTAAGCTCATGAGTTGAATGAGTTTGCCGCCGCCGTGCAATTCCAATGATTTTGGGAATACAAGATGTATGAGGGCGATTATTGGCCTTTAACTTCAGATAAACCGTTAAAGATAGCTTTGTCACCTAAGTATTCTTCGATACGTAATAATTGGTTGTACTTAGCAACACGATCAGAACGACATAGAGACCCCGTCTTGATTTGACCCGCAGCTGTACCAACCGCTAAATCAGCGATAGTCGCATCTTCAGTTTCACCTGAGCGATGAGAGATAACAGCAGTAAAACCAGCATCTTTAGCCATTTTGATAGCGGCTAATGTTTCAGTTAAAGAACCGATTTGGTTAAACTTGATTAAGATAGAGTTACCGATACCGTTTTCGATACCGCGCGCTAAAATCTTAGTATTTGTAACGAATAAGTCATCACCAACGATTTGAACTCTGTCACCTAATAATTTTGTTTGGTAAGCAAAACCGTCCCAATCTGACTCGTCTAAGCCATCTTCAATTGAAACAATTGGGTATTGATCACAAAGTGTTGCTAAGAAATCAGAAAATTCGTTAGCTGTGAATTGTTTACCTTCACCTTTAAGATCGTAGATAGCCGTTTCTTTGTTGTAGAACTCAGAAGCAGCACAATCCATGGCTAAAGTAATGTCTTTACCTAATTCGTAACCTGCCGCCGCAACAGCTTCTTTGATTACAGCTAAGGCATCAGCGTTTGATGCTAAATCAGGTGCGAAACCACCTTCATCTCCAACAGCTGTGTTTAAGCCTTTTGTAGATAGTACTTTTTTAAGTGCGTGGAATATTTCTGCGCCCATACGTAATGCTTCTTTAAAGCTATCAGCACCAACAGGTTGAACCATAAATTCTTGGATATCAACGTTGTTATCAGCATGCTCACCACCATTGATGATGTTCATCATGGGTAATGGTAATGAGTAAACACCAGGGGTGCCGTTTAAGTCAGCGATATGTTCAAATAATTGAACACCTTTTGCATTGGCTGCAGCTTTAGCTACCGCTAAAGAAACCGCTAAAATGGCATTAGCACCAAATTTTTCTTTGTTTTCTGTGCCATCTAAGTCGATCATGATTTGATCGATTTCAGCTTGCGCTAGAGGATCTTTGCCTATTAATGCAGGAGCTATGTTGTCATTGATGGCAGCAACGGCTTTTAATACGCCTTTACCTAAATAACGGCTTTTGTCGCCGTCACGTAATTCTAAGGCCTCACGTGAACCAGTCGACGCGCCTGAAGGAGCTGCAGCTCTGCCCATAGCACCAGATTCTAAATATACATCAGCTTCAACCGTTGGATTACCACGGGAGTCCATGATTTCACGGGCGATAATTTTGCTAATTTTTGACATTGTTGTCCCTTTTATTAATTGTGATTCTTAAAATATTCGCCTGCGGCTTTTACGAACCCAGCAAAGAGAGGGTGTCCGTCGCGAGGTGTTGAGTTGAATTCTGGGTGAAATTGACCCGCAACAAACCAAGGGTGCTCGGCAATTTCGATAACCTCTACTAAGCGTTTGTCAGCAGATAGTCCTGTGACCTTTAATCCAGCGGCTTCGATTTTTCCACGTAAATTATTATTCACTTCGTATCTGTGTCTGTGCCGTTCGTATATTTCGCTGGCACCATACATATCATGTACTTTACTACCCGGAAGTAAGTGGCATAACTGACTGCCTAAGCGCATGGTGCCACCTAAGTCTGAACTTGCGTCACGTGACTCGGTTGTGCCCGCTGCATCTAACCATTCAGTTATTAGGCCAACGACTGGGAAGGGAGATTCTGGATCGAATTCTGTACTGTTGGCGTTTTCCATGCCAACTACATTGCGCGCATATTCGATTAAGGCCACTTGCATGCCTAAACAAATACCTAAATAAGGCACTTGGTTTTCTCGAGCGTATTTCGCTGCGGCAATTTTGCCTTCTATGCCACGTTCACCGAAACCACCAGGTACTAATATGGCGTCAAGGCCCTGTAATATTTGTTCGCCTTTGCTCTCAATATCTTGTGAGTCAACGTACCTAATCTTCACCGTTAAACGATTTTTTAAGCCTGCATGTTTTAATGCTTCGTTAACTGATTTGTATGCATCGGGGAGTTCAACATATTTACCCACCATACCTATGGTAACTTCACCAGTTGGATTGGATTCGGCATAAAGCACTTGTTCCCATTCGGTTAAATCGGCCTCTGGGCAATCTAAACCAAAACGTTCCACCACCAATTCATCCAAACCTTGCGCTTTAAGCATGGCTGGGATTTTGTATATGCTGTCAGCGTCTCTTAGTGAAATAACAGCTTTATCTATAACGTTAGTAAACAAGGCTATTTTTTGACGTTCATTAGAAGGTAAAGGCACTTCTGAGCGACACACTAGAATATCGGGCTGCACCCCAACCGAGCGTAATTCCTTTACAGAATGTTGTGTGGGTTTGGTTTTAACTTCTGCTGACACTGCAAGATAAGGCACTAATGTAAGGTGCATAAACATCGCACGATTGCGCCCAACTTCAACACCCAATTGACGTATTGCTTCAATAAAGGGTTGTGACTCGATGTCACCTACAGTGCCGCCGATTTCTACTATTGCAACATCAACACCTTCTGCGCCTGCGATAATCCGACGTTTAATTTCATTGGTGATATGTGGGATAACCTGAATAGTGGCACCTAAATAATCACCGCGGCGTTCTCGCTTCAGTACTTCTTCGTATACCCGACCCGTGGTGAAGTTATTACGTTTGGTCATACGCGTACGAATAAAACGTTCGTAGTGACCTAAGTCCAAATCTGTTTCGGCACCATCATCGGTGACAAATACTTCACCGTGTTGAATTGGGCTCATTGTGCCCGGGTCAACGTTAATATAAGGATCAAGCTTGAGCATAGTGACGCTTAAGCCCCTAGCTTCTAGAATTGCCGCAAGCGAGGCTGCAGCAATACCTTTTCCAAGTGATGAAACAACACCACCTGTGACGAAAATATAATTTGTCATGTGAACCCTAATAAAGGCGTTTGAATTGAATAGGCTTTGTACAGTTTGGTTTGAATTTTCTTGTTAAAACGCCAAGAAAAAAACCACTACTAGACGGGACGGTATTGTACTAAAAAATGCCAACTCAGACAAAGATTAATCTGAAATAAAAGACATAAGGTATTTCAAATTAATGAATATCTGTTCCAATCACCATAAGTTATCGTTTACTTATGGTAATTGGTATTTTGTTTGCTGCGAATTAACTCACTAAGTTATAAATGGCTCCACCCAAACCACCGACTATAAGCACTACATTGGCGAAAAAACCCATTACAAATCCAATCGCTCTGCTTTTAGGGGCTTTGACATAAGTGATGTAGTAAATAGGTCTGCCTACTAAAAATAAAACACCAATTGCGGCGCCGATTAACGGGCTGACAAAAAATGCAAAAATCCATAGTGAAGGTACGAATACAATTAACTGCTCTAGGGTATTTTGTTGAACACGGTAAAGTCTTTCCCATGTTTGATCACCTGTCACTGCTGGTGCAATTACCTTATATTTATTTCGACTGAAGCCGACTTTGAAGGCAAAAAACAAATATTCTAATAACGCTAAAAGTGTAACGATCGCTGGTAATTCCACGTGTATTCCTTAGTTTAATAATATGCTGCTAGTCTTGAGCCGCTAAAATTTTCAGTTGGTATAAATATTCTAACGCCTGTTTAGGGGTTAAATCGTCTGGGTTAATTTGTTTTAAACTTAGGCGTAAATCATCTACTGAATTAAGTAGGTTGAGTTGCTGTTCTTGTCTATCTATAGGTGCTGAACTGGATGTTGGCTGGCTTTCTAGTTCGGCTAATTTATGTTTGGCCTGTTGAATCACACTTCTGGGTACACCCGCTAACTGGGCTACTTGCAAACCGTAACTTTTGTTGGCTGCTCCTTCTTGTACCGCATGCATAAAACGAATGGTTTCTTGATGTTCTACTGCATCAAGGTGCACATTGGCCAATTCAGGCATAGTTTCGGCGAGTTGGGTGAGTTCAAAGTAGTGAGTGGCAAACAAGGTATAAGATTGCAGTTTAATAGCCAAGTACTCAGCACACGCCCACGCAAGTGACAAACCATCGTAGGTACTAGTGCCGCGGCCAATTTCATCCATCAAGACTAAACTGTTGGCGGTCGCGTTATTCAGAATGTTAGCGGTTTCGGTCATTTCAACCATAAAGGTTGAGCGACCTGAGGCTAAATCGTCTGACGCGCCTATGCGAGTAAATATGCGATCGATAGGGCCAATTTGTGCGTTTTCAGCAGGAATGAAGCTACCGATGTAAGCCATTAAAACAATCAATGCAGTTTGCCGCATGTAAGTTGACTTACCGCCCATGTTGGGACCTGTTATGACCAACATACGGCGGTGTGGATTGACCGCAATTGGGTTGGCAATAAAGGGCGTTTTCATCACATGTTCGACTACAGGGTGACGGCCTTGACCAAAGTGAATGCCACTTTGCTCTGTAAGCTCAGGGCAAGAGTAATTTAGCGTTTCGGCCCTTTCTGCTAGATTGGTAAGCACATCGAGTTCAGCCACTGCATCAGCGCTTTGCATCAAATTAGCTAGTTCAGGTAATAAAATATCGAACAGTTCATCATACAAACGTTTTTCTAAGGCCAATGATTTGCTTTGGCTAGTGAGAACTTTGTCTTCGTGTTCTTTTAATTCCTTAATAATGTAACGTTCGTTATTTTTTAAGGTTTGTCTGCGCACATAATCTGCAGGTACTTTGTCGGCGTAACTACGGCTAACTTCGATAAAATAGCCGTGCACCCGGTTGTATCCAACTTTTAAAGTAGAAATACCAGTGCGGTCTTTTTCGCGCTGTTCTAGTTCATCTAAGTAATCAGTGGCACCTTTAGATAAGGCGCGAAGTTCATCTAATTCTGCGTTGTAGCCTGCTTTTATTACGCCTCCGTCTCGAATTAAAACAGGAGGAGCCTCTTCAATGGCATTGTTGAGTAGGTCTGCAAATTTAGGAAACTGATTAATATGGTTTGCCAACTGCATCAAACCGCTGTTGGCTGATTCAGCAGATTGGTCAGTGACAAATCCTTGAATATCTGGCAGCAACATAAAAGCTTGTCTAAGACGGGTAAAGTCTCTGGGTCTTGCTGAACGCAGGGCTAAACGAGCCAGCACTCTTTGCATGTCACCCACTTGTTTGAGGTTACTTTGTAATTGAGGATAATCACTGTTGAGTAATGATTTAATATTTAATTGGCGTTGCTTGAGTATTTTTATATTGGTTAAAGGCCGATGTAACCATCTTTGTAGTAATCTACTACCCATGGGCGTGGACGCATTGTCCAAAACACTGGCAAGGGTGTGTTCTTTGCCACCTGCTAAGTTTTGAGTTAATTCTAAATTCCGCCTAGTGGCGGCATCCATTAAAACCGTATCGGATTCTGTTTCGAGCACTATGCTGCGAATGTGGGGCAGGGCACTTCTCTGCGTGTCATTCACATATTGCATCACGCAGCCTGCCGCACACAAACCGGTTTTGTTAGCCGAGACGCCAAAACCAGTGAGTTCTTTGGTGCCAAATTGTTGGTTTAGCTGCTTTGTGGCAGTATCAAAATCAAATTCCCACTGAGGACGCCTTCTAAGGCCTTTTCTCTGCTCAATAATATGCTGAAAAGCAAAATCTTCTGGATACAACAATTCTACTGGGTTGGTGCGTTGAATTTCTGCGGCGAGGGCTTCAACATCTTTAGGCTCACATAGGGTAAAACGACCTGTTGTGACGTCTAAAGTGGCATAACCAAAGTAATCGGTGTTTTGCTGTTTGATGCACACCACAGCCGCTAGAATATTATCTTGTTTATCTTCTAATAGTGCTTCATCCGACACTGTGCCGGGGGTGACAATACGTTGGACTTTTCTTTCCACCGGTCCTTTGCTGGTTGCAGGATCACCTACTTGCTCAACTATGGCTACCGATTGCCCCATTTTGACTAAACGGGCAAGATAGTTTTCTACTGCATGATAAGGAACACCAGCCATTGGAATGGCATTGCCACCAGATTTACCTCTAGCGGTTAAGGATATATCGAGTAATTCAGAGGCTTTTTTGGCGTCGTCAAAAAATAGTTCATAGAAATCACCCATACGATAAAACAGCAAAATGTTTGGATGCTCAGCCTTTATTTTTAAATATTGCTGCATCATAGGAGTATGGGTTTGCAGCGCTGGGCTAATGGATGTTTGCTCTGAAAAATTACTCGATGGCATAATAGAAATTACTTTATTCTTTTTATCTGGTGGTTGGCGTGACATATTTATCATTAGATATCACAAATTCAGGGTGCCAACATGACTGAAGACATTACCCAACTAGCTCAACTTTTAGGAAATAAACTTTCTGCTAAAGGTTGGCAACTCACTTGTGCAGAATCATGCACTGGAGGGGGAGTAGGATACGCCATCACAAGTATTTCTGGAAGCTCGGCATGGTTTAAAAAAGGTTTTATCACTTACTCGAATGAGGCTAAACATGACATGTTAGGCGTCAATGAAGATACTTTAAATCAGTTTGGCGCGGTGTCAGCCGAAACTGTAGAGGAAATGGCTGTAGGTGCGGCGAAATTTGCCAATGCTGAAGTGGCCATTGCCATTAGTGGTATTGCAGGTCCCGATGGTGGAACCCCCGACAAACCAGTAGGCACAGTTTGGTTCGGTTTTTTTATTAACGGACAGAATATTAGTCAAAAACTACAGATAAATGGCGACAGACAAGCCGTTAGAATCAAAGCCATTGAATTTGCCTTATCAAATACCTTGAAGTTGTTGCCAAAATAAACAGACTTAAAAGTTAAAAAATAATTTTTACTTTTTACTTGTAACTGTATAACCATACAGTATACTTTGCGCCTAACTACTGTATATAAAATAGTGTTGAAGTGAATATCTTCAATGCGCGACAATCACAAAGGACATTCTGATGGATGACAACAAAACCAGAGCGTTAAGCGCCGCCTTAGGCCAAATTGAAAAACAATTCGGTAAAGGCTCAATCATGAAATTGGGCGATAACAAAACCATGGACGTTGAAACTATTTCAACGGGCTCTCTTGGTTTAGATGTGGCGCTTGGTGCTGGCGGCCTGCCTTTAGGACGTATCGTTGAGATATATGGTCCTGAATCTAGTGGTAAAACTACCTTAACTCTAGAAGTGATTGCTGAAGCACAGCGTAATGGTAAGGTTTGTGCTTTTATCGATGCCGAACATGCCCTTGACCCTATTTATGCGGGAAAACTGGGTGTTGATGTAAACGAACTATTAGTGTCGCAACCTGATACTGGTGAACAAGCACTAGAAATTTGTGACATGTTAACTCGCTCAGGTGCGGTTGATGTAATAGTAGTGGATTCTGTTGCTGCGCTAACTCCTAAAGCTGAAATCGAAGGCGACATTGGTGATTCACATATGGGGCTTGCCGCCAGAATGATGAGCCAAGCGATGCGTAAACTAACGGGTAACTTAAAACAGTCGAATACTATGCTGATTTTCATTAACCAAATTCGGATGAAAATTGGGGTGATGTTTGGTTCACCTGAAACCACAACTGGTGGTAATGCTTTGAAGTTTTATGCTTCTGTACGTTTAGACATTCGCCGAATTGGTGCAGTAAAAGCTGGTGATGAAATAGTTGGCAATGAGACTCGCGTTAAAGTAGTGAAAAACAAAATAGCACCTCCGTTTAAACAAGCTGAATTCCAAATTATGTACGGCGAAGGTATCAATAGTTTTGGTGAGCTGATCGATTTAGGTGTGACCCATAAAATGGTCGAAAAAGCCGGCGCTTGGTACAGTTATAATGGTGAGCGTATTGGTCAGGGTAAAGCTAATTCAATTGTTTACTTGAAGGAACACCCTGATATGGCTAAAGACATTGATAAACGTTTAAGAGAGCTATTATTGTCAAAGCCAGTAGCGGCTGATGAAGCGGGTAAAAAAGAAGACGCTTAATAATCCCAATATTAGAAAATAAAAACCCCGCTATATTAGCGGGGTTTTTTTATGTCCTATGGATAATGTTCAAATCAAGTTTGAAATATTACGAATTAACCTGAGTCGCTAAGTCATCTAAAATATTGATAAGTTGACCACTGGCTTGTTCCATCTTTTCGAAAGACAGTAAACTTTGTTTTATATCACCGCTTTGTAATTCTTTTAAAGCTGTAATGCCATGTTGGTGTATGTCAGCATGAGGTCTTTCAAGTGCTTTATAAGATGAGTTTTTTTGATACTTGCGGGATTGATCACTGCTGTACCATTGTCCCAATCTACATTGTTTATGATCTACGAATGATTCAACTGATTTTTGAGAACGGCCTAAAGCAACTTCATAAACTTCGCCTTTCCAAACAATATGATCTAACTTAACTGTTTGAATGAAACTGCTATCTGTCGCTCCGATAATAGACGCACGCATAGCACCAACTGAACTGTTAATACCACTATAACTATCGTTTAAACCGGCAATAGTATTTGATAGTTCAACATTAGATTCTTCAAGTGCGGTTGCAAACTTAACGCCTGATTCCGTATCTTGCTTAATTCTGGCAATGAGTCCGCCCACTTCTTCGGCAGATTTACTAGTATTACTTGCTAAGCTTCTTACTTCATCAGCTACAACAGAGAATCCTCGACCAGCATCACCGGCCCTTGCTGCTTCAATTGCGGCATTGAGCGCTAATAAGTTAGTTTGATCAGATATTTTAGATATGGTTTCTACAAATGAATTAATACTGTCAGCAATCGCTTCTAGGTTCGCCATGCTTTGTGACATGTTTTGCATTTTTTCAGTAATTTGCTCCATACCGCCAGCAATACCTGTTATCGACTTTTGGCCGCTATCCAATACTTGGTTGAGCTCGTCGATAGATTGGGACTCTTCTTGATTGATTTCATAAGAAGACAAAACAGACTCTCTTATGCTTGTTACTTGACCAATACAATCAAGTAAGTTGGGCCAAATATGCCTATCAAGACTCGTTTCTTCTTTGACCATTGAGGCTTCGTTTGCATGACTTAGCTCAGCAATGAGATCTCCGTTCTCAGTTTTATAGCGATTTCTTTCTGCTTCTACTTGAGCTAATTTTTGTTCTAATTCAACATATCTGCTTTTACTAACCAACATGAATTAAGGCTCCGCATATTTAATAAATAAAAAAGGTCGAATACCCCTTTTTGCAACTATTGAGAATTTATAGCATAACTTCTCATTCAAGCACTGAAAATAACGATATAAATAAGTTTTCGGCTGATTGACGCAGAACTGAACCTATTCCGTTGTTTAAATTAAACATTGGATCATTCGAACATCTAGTCATTTTATTGTGCGCTTTTCTCTGAAGAAATAGTAGGGCACACAATGGTTTCTCGCTAATTTTTTAGTTAAACAGTCGTTATCCGTCTATTTGACGGGGTTAATCACTCATTTTTAAGTTCAAAAATAGAGCGTTTAGTTATTCGATTAAGCCGCTTTAAGTGGTGATTTTTAATGTACTCTCGGTGAAGTAACTTATACTTTTTTAGATACTTTATTATGTGTTTTTGCCCAGCTATCAGGGAACTTACCCTGCAGTACATAAGAAAACGAAATCAGCTCTGCTATTACATGGTAAAGCTGGTCAGGAATTTCTTGCCCTAAATCTAGGGTAGCTAAAAAGTCACTAAGGTAAGGATCTTCATGCACTAATACCCCGTTTTGTCTGGCAAGTGCGATGATTTCTTCTGCCAAATCGCCAAAACCTTTGGCAATGATGGTAGGAGCGCCATCAGATGAAGCCTCGTCTTGGTTGCTCTGCTGATACTTAAGACCTACCGCACTTTTTTGTTTAGTCGTTTTTGACTTTTTGTCTGTCATTTATACTTAGACCTTTAGGCTTTGGCTTGGAACATGTGATAAGGACGTTGCTGAAGGGTATCTGGAATTTTTCCTAATTGGCATTGGCTTTTACTTACTTCTATACCCAGAGATTTAAATTTTTTGCGTAACAGTGGCAAGTAATTCATGACCTGATTTTTAACCTCATCATTGGAGGCATAAAAATTTATTTCTAAAGTGTCTGATCTTAATTTTGCCTTGGTTAATAATTCGCCAAGTTCACCCACTGCTAATTTCATGGTGAGTTGCCATGTTTTATTTTTTTGTTCTTTAGCAGTTGAATTTTCTTTATCACTCTGTTCGCGTTTGATCAACAATTCAACGTCTTTGATATTACCACCTAAGGCAGAAGGTAAGTTGTAGTAGAAAGTTTCTTGGCCTTGGATCATTTGTTCTGCATTACTTAATTTGCTTGTCTGATGGCCAGATAAGAGGCGACCAATTTCCTTCATTAATTGATGTTTCTGCTCTAGTTGTGACAAATCCCCCATAGCTCTTGGAGTGACGCTTGATTTGACCTTACTGACACCGCTTAACACATTATTCAGTGTATCCGTAATATGTTCTGCACGACTCGATTGGTTACGTGACAACCTCGCGCTAAGTGACATTTGCAGCAGAGTAACCAAACCACTCATAAATCCTTGGCTAGAAGTTGGGTTAATCATTTGCAATGCAGATAAGTTAAGCGCAGGGGTCGAGAGTAATTGCCTCACTTGGTTTGCATCTTGTTCTTTGCCTTGGTGTAGACCTTGTTTAATTTGTTGTAATACCTGTTCCACTAGCTGTTTGCTTGGTTGCTCGGCTGCTCCCTTAAAAAACTCGCCATCAAATAATGCTTTTTCTATAGATTGAAGGGGAATTGTTGGTGCTTCTGCTTTAGCTTGAACGATACGTAATAAACTTTGCACGAGATTAAGTTGTTCTGGTTTGTTGGCAATTAGACTTGGAGTAATCACACTTTGAGCCAGCGGTTTTTCTTGTAACATAGCCAACAAGTTAGACTCCGCCTCCTTCATGCTTAACTTTATTTGTGGTGACTTATTGCCATCAACAGGTGGGACCAAAGTATTTGTTTTAGTTTCACCGCTTGGGCTTTTTAGTACATCTGTATTTAATCTTTGATTACTTAAATTTGATTCTGAGCTTGTGGTTGGTGCAGAAGTTTGAATCTGGTTGTTAGTATCAGTAGACAAATTTAGTTGTTTAATAACGGCCTGCAGATTTGGCAATTTAAGCGGTGCTAAAGCTTGTGCAATCTCTTTAGTTATGGGGATGTTGGCCACAGGTTTAGTACTTCGCACTAACAAATCTATTTCACCGTTGGGTTTTATTTGCAGTGATATCTTATCTAAAGGTAACGTCTGTAGTTTTTGTAATAGCTCTTGGTTTTGTCCGGTATTAATTTTATTCAGTTGCTGTAAAACTGGCTTAATCGGCAGTTCAAAGTCAATTGGTTTAGTTAAATTTGCTTCGCGTAAACTGGCTTTGATGATAGGTATAGCCAGTAAAGGTGGGAGTAAACTTTGTTGATTTTTTGCCGTCTTATTCTCGAAGGTAACCGATGATTGTTTATCTGTTAACAAGCTATTCGTTTGTGATGTTTGGGAAAAATGTTGATTAATGATTTTATTTGGTGCGGTAGTGGAAGGTTTAGAAAAATTCTCTAATTGGCTTCTTAGCTGCACCTTATCTGCGTTGGAATCTAGTGACTGATTAGCTGGCAGTGTTTTATTTTGTAAAATAGTGATTTGCCAGTTGTTACCTTTTGGGGCAACGGAGAGGGTCACCTTTTCACCTGCGGTAAACTGGTTGAGTTGTTTAACCGGCAATGTGATTTCTACCGGCGGGCGTTGATCAGTCAGACTTAGTCTAAGAATATTCTGTTGATTAGAAATACTTGATTTAGTCTCTAGGAGACTCGGTAGTACCGATAATACAGTTGCATTAATCACCGGCAGTTTATTAGATGTTTCTGATTTAACTAATAGACTGCTCGGCAGTAATTGTTTTGCAGGTAATTTGAGTAAACTTTGTAGTTGTTGTTCTGTGAGCGAAATAATGTTGGTTAATTTGGGACCTGTTTGAGTAAAAAATTCTAGGGTAGGGGCGTTTTCTAAGGATAGTTTTAGTTGGTGAACTTGTCCTTCTGTTAGTTTTCCCTTTATCTCTGGATTGTTTAACAAAGCGGTTTTATTCAGTAGCACAGTGCTTCTATTTAAACTTAAAATGTTACCTGAAAGATGTTTTATTAATACCTCAACTCCTTGCCGTGCCACCTCAGATGTAGGCGCTAATTGGCTCAACTGGCTGAGTGCCCGAGATATTGTGGCTTGAGAAGATTGAGGAATGTCAGGCATATAAAAGTTATCGGCTGATATTTAGAAGTATGAGTTAAAACATAGTTTACTCGCAACTTAGGTATATTGGCTAATCAGCTTGTGTTGTCTTTAAAGCATATTAAATTGAAGTGCCAATCTTTGGATTGTTTTGTTACGAATTGACGCTAACTATTTGTTTGAGCTAGTAGGTAAGGACCAAACCCTATGATATTATTGCCAGCCAATTTGTTGTGCTTTTAATAGAATGATCGAGGATATTTTTGGCGGTACTTTCTGTAACTAATTTGTCTGTGGTTAAAAGAGATAGGTTATTGTTTGAAAAACTAAACTTTGCTGTTGAGCTAGGTGGTTTACTGTACGTCAAAGGGCAAAATGGGGCGGGTAAAACGAGCTTGCTTAGAGTACTCGCGGGTTTGGTTGATGCTGATTCTGGTGAGGTGTGTTTCTCACAACAAAATATCCGAGACTGTCGCGAAACTTATCATAAAAATTTGGTGTATTTTGGCCACAAATTGGGTGTTAACCAAACATTAAGTGCTGTGGAAAATTTACAATATTGGTGTAATCAGCATCAGGTAGTTGTTTCACTCGAAACAATATTTAGTACATTAGCTCAGCTTAATTTGGTCGGCTTAGAAGATATCCCCGTTGCCAATTTATCTGCAGGGCAACAGCGCAGAGTCGCATTAGCCAGATTTTGGTTTAAGCAAGATGCAAAATTATGGATTTTGGACGAACCTTTTACCGCCCTTGATACTCAAGGTATTGAATTGTTAAGTCGACAAATCACAAAATTTCTTAGTGTTGGTGGAGCGGTAGTGATGACATCTCATCAACAATTACAACTTGATTACCCTAAAGATGAATTGACCTTGGAGTATCGGATTTAGTGGCACCACTAATGGCTATTTTAAAGCGTGACTTAGCTTTGGCATACAGGCAAAGAGCAGAGTTAATGCAGCCAATGATGTTTTTTATATTGGTGATAAGCCTCTTTCCATTAAGTGTGGGTCCTGAACCTAAAACCTTGCAACTCATTGGCCCTGGGGTGATTTGGGTGGCCGCTATATTATCTTCGCTGTTAGGTTTAGAAAGACTGTTTCGTGACGATTTTCAAGATGGCTCATTAGAACAACTAATGTTATCCAGTACTCCATTGCCAGCAGCAGTTTTAGTCAAAGTGCTGGCTCATTGGTTAACCAGTATTCTACCTTTGATTATATTATCGCCTTTACTTGCGTTGTTTTTACATTTGAGTGAACCAATGTATTGGGCACTGTTAAAAACCTTGTTATTGGGCACGCCATTATTGAGCCTAATTGGTGCGATTGCCGTAGGCTTAACTGTTGGGTTAAATCGTGGTGGTGTGCTGCTGGCTTTATTGCTGTTGCCTGTGTTTATCCCATTGTTAATTTTTGCTACTTCAGCGGTGGAATCTGCCTCAATGCAATTACAATACACTGCACAACTGGCGATTATTGGCGCTATGTTCCTTTTCTCTTTAGCTTTGGCTCCTTTTGCCATCGCTTATGCACTTAGAGTGAGTCAAAACTAATGTGGAAGTGGTTACACCCTTACGCTAAAACTGAACGCACTTATTACCTATGCCAAAGCTTGTTGCCTTGGTTTAGTTTATTCGGTTTAGCGGTGATTTTATTTGCAACCGTTTGGGGGTTGGCTTTTGCCCCAATGGATTATCAACAAAGTGAAGCTTATCGAATTATTTATGTGCATGTACCCAGTGCAGTGTTATCAAAAAGTTTATATAGCGCGATGGCAATCGCCGCTTTTATTGGTTTAGTTTGGCAAGTTAAAACGTCTTTTATGGCAATGATCGCCCTCGCGCCTATAGGTGCAACTGTGACCTTTGTTTCCCTTGTAACAGGTGCTGTTTGGGGTAAACCAATGTGGGGAACTTGGTGGGAGTGGGATGCTAGGTTAACTTCGCAACTAATATTGTTATTTTTATTTCTCGGCGTCATTTCTTTATACAAAGCCTTCGAAGATAAACAGCAGGCGGGTAAAGCTGCGGGGGTTATGGCTATAGTTGGCGTGATTAATCTGCCAATTATTCATTACTCAGTTGAATGGTGGAATACGCTGCATCAAGGCGCCAGCATAATGAAATTTGATAAACCTTCTATGCCGGCAGAAATGTTATGGCCACTTTTGCTGTCTATTTTAGGCTGGGCTCTGGTCAGCGGCGCCATTTTCTTACTGCGTATGCAAAACGAAATATTACAAAGAGAACACAGACGCCCTTGGGTGGTCGCCCTAGCTAATAAAAGTGAGAAGCAATAATGCACTTTGAAGACTTCAGTAGTTTCTTGGATATGGCCGGTTATGGTGTATACGTTTGGTTGTCTTTTGGATGCGCAGCACTAAGTTTGATGATTTTGTGGTGTGATTCATTTTTTTCAAAAAGAAGATTATTCACTCAAGTATTAAAAGAACAAGCGCGGCAAGCACGTATTAAAGCTGCAGCTACACAAAGTACTACAGCTGGACAAAGTGCTACAGCTGGACAAAGTACTGCAGCTGAACAAAGTGCCACAGCTCAAAAAAGAACTAACGGAGAACAAGTATGAACCCAAGGCGTCAAAAGCGTTTGATAACTGTATCTGTAATTTTATTGGTTGTGGGCGGCGCAATTGGTTTGATGTTGTATGCACTTAGCCAAAATATTGACTTGTTTTATACGCCATCTGAAATTATTCAGGGCAAAGAAGGGCAAATACCTGCAATCGGTCAGCGATTACGTATAGGTGGCATGGTTGTGCCTGGGACAGTTAAAAGGGATCAAGAAACATTGTCTGTCAGTTTTGACCTAGTCGATACTGGTCCAGCTGTGACTGTGAGTTATCAAGGGATCTTGCCTGACTTGTTTCGAGAGGGGCAAGGCATTGTTGCAACAGGTGTATTGACCCAAAATAACTATATCGAAGCTCACGAAGTCTTAGCCAAACATGATGAAGAATATATGCCGCCAGAATTAGCAGAAAAAATGAAAGGCATTAAACATGTGAAACCAGAACAAGCCAGTTATGGTAAAGCAGGGGAGAGCGAATAATCATGTTTGCAGAATTGGGGAACCTCTCTTTAGTGCTGGCATTGATGATGGGCATATTGTTATCTATTTGTCCGATGTGGGGCGCATATAAAAATCATCCTCAACTAATGGCCATGGCAAAACCTTTGGCCATTGGCATGTTTGTATTTACCGCCTTTGCTTATGCTAGCCTGACCCATGGTTTTATTACCGATGACTTTAGTTTGACTTACGTGGCGAATACCTCGAACAGTACCTTACCTATCTATTATAAAGTCACTGCTGTGTGGGGCGGGCATGAAGGTTCGTTTTTATTGTGGGTGCTGATATTTTCAATTTGGACAGTGGCAGTAGCACTTTTTAGTAAGGCTATTCCAATCAAAATGGTAGCCAGAGTGTTATCCATTTTAGGTATGGTGGGTATTGGTTTTTACTTGTTTATGTTACTTACCTCTAACCCCTTTGACCGTTTATTACCTTTCTTCCCTATTGATGGCAAAGATTTAAATCCACTGTTGCAAGATTTTGGCATGATTATTCATCCACCTATGTTGTATATGGGCTACGTTGGTTTTTCTGTCGCTTTTGCCTTTGCTCTAGCGGCACTGATTTCTGGCCAATTAGATTCAACATGGGCCCGCTGGTCCAGACCTTGGACCATTGCCGCTTGGTCTTTTTTAACTGTAGGTGTAGCACTAGGTAGTTGGTGGGCTTACTACGAACTAGGTTGGGGCGGTTGGTGGTTTTGGGATCCAGTTGAAAACGCTTCGTTTATGCCATGGCTAGTAGGTACTGCATTGATCCATAGTCTGGCGGTCACTGAAAAACGTAAAGTATTTAAGTCTTGGACTGTATTGTTAGCTATTTCGGCATTTTCATTGAGCCTTTTAGGTACGTTTTTGGTTCGTTCTGGGGTGTTAGTCTCGGTCCATTCTTTTGCTAGTGATCCTAGCCGTGGGTTATTTATTCTTGGTTTGTTAGTTGTGATTATAGGCAGTTCCTTAGGTTTGTATGCCTACAGAGCACCGCAACTAAAAGGTAGTGGTAGATACCAACTGTTTTCAAGAGAAGTGTTGTTAATTGGCAATAATGTGTTTCTAACCGCTGCAACTTTAGTGGTCTTATTAGGCACGTTACTTCCCCTAGTGCATAAAGAAATAGGCATGGGCTCTATTTCAATTGGCGCACCATTTTTTAATCAAATGTTTACTTATCTGATTGTGCCTTTTGTGTTGTTTATGGGGATAGGCCCAATGACACGCTGGAAAAGCCAATCTGCACAGGCCTTGTATAAACAGCTATTGATTGCGTTTGCGTTAAGTGTTTCGGCTGGGGTGTTAGTTAATGCCAGTTTTGA